>UMDL01019759.1_pt1 | contig 9629 bp, 9 predicted proteins | sample 1964481 | NCBI WGS metagenome assembly UMDL01 (sample SAMEA4835993, study PRJEB28245) | human gut metagenome | biome: gut microbiome; material: fecal sample | place: Denmark | collected 2008 | reverse complement strand
CCACGGGCGCATCGAACAGCACCTTCGTAAGCACGGCCATAGCACGTGTCAATGGCGCTAAAATCAACCTATGGGTACTCGTGCCGGGGCAGGGCATAGCCAAGTACACTGCTGCGGCCACCTCCGGGTCGACCTCGGTGAATGACTTCGCAAACGCCGCCGACCGAATGACCATAGCGCTCGAAGGCCGCACCATCCGCGTACTCGGCGTCGAAAAAGCCAATATCGCCGTATACACCCCCACCGGAGCACTTGTGGCCTCAGCCAATGCAGACACCGTAGATGCAGGCAGCCTTGCACCCGGCATCTACGTGGCAACCGCCGTCAGCGCCGATGGACAACGTGCAGCCGCACGCGTGCTTGTGCGCTAAATCCCGACTACACATTCTATTCCCTATATAACGACACAGGGCGTCTCCGGATATTCTCCGGCGGCGCCCTGTCTTTTTTGTAAAGTTCTTTTGTAAAGTATAGATGTAAAGTATAGACCCCGCGTCTTTCGTATACCATACGGAGATATTGCTGCACGTAGCAATATGTAAAACACATGTAATACAGCAACCGTCTTGTTTATAGGAAGATAACAGCATTATTGGCGAACTGCTAACACTAAACATTGTTAAATATTGCAATATATTTTGCATTTACGAGATTTACGGCGTAACTTTGTACACGAAGACCGGTTGTAGGATCGGGCAAGAGAGCATAGTATCGTGTCCGCCTGTCGTGTTTTCGAGCTGACGACGCATAGTTGCGGCGAAAGCTTTTCCCGAATTGTTCCCCCACCCCACCCGGCGGGCATACTCTTATGGCTCGGGCATATACCCCTCCCGTAAACACCACTCTGACATACTATTGCGTCCTTCGCAACACACACTCCTTTCCGCCGACGCGGAAAGAATGCCGTACAAGCCAAACACTTGTACGCATAGCAGAAACTTCCCAAAAAAATTAACAACAAAAAAAACCTTAATACACATGATAAATACGGGGTTCCAAAAAAGTCTGACGGGACTTCAATCCAAGATGCTCAACTTTGCGTACACACTGACCTCCAACCGCGACGACGCGCAGGACTTGACGCAAGACACGACACTCAAGGCGTTGACCAACGAAAAAAAGTATGCGACGAATATCAACTTCAAGGGCTGGGTATTCACAATAATGCGCAATATATTCATTAACGGATACCGCCGCAAAGCGCGTTCGGGCGTGATATCGGAAACTGCGGACGCCCCGGCACGCATAGACTTGGCACAAGACAGCTCGGCCGAAAGCCCCGAAGACGTTTATGGCGCCAAAGAAATCACGCAGGCCATCAACACCTTTCCCGAAGAATACAGGCGCCCCTTTGCGATGCATATTGCCGGATACAAGTACTCCGAGATAGCCGAGAAGACAGGCTTGCCCTTAGGCACAGTCAAGTCGCGCATATACGCGACACGCAAGCGTTTGCAGAAGCAACTCTCCGATTACAAATAAACTCTCCGCCAAGTGCTGCGGCGTGCATCGGCGTAAGCCCCTAAAGTCCCTAAAGCCCCTAAGGTCCCTAAGCTCCCTAAGGTTCCTAAAGTCCCTAACCTCCTTGGAATAATTCCACACTCCGCATTTGCATCTGCGTGCCGCTTTGCGAGCGCGCAGATGTACAGTTGCACGTTAGCGAAAAAACGCGTAAATTTGCATAAACCCATTACACGACTTATGTCTTTTTACGCACGATATGGCAAACGTGCCATAGACACCATATTTTCGGTGTTGGCACTCATAATATTATCCCCAATATTGATATTGGTTGCGGCGATGCTGTTTTTCAGCTACGGCTGCCGCAATCCCTTCTTTCTGCAACAGCGTCCCGGACGCCACGCCAAGATTTTTAAGATAGTGAAATTCAAGACGATGTCCGACCGCCGGGATGCCGATGGCGAATTGCTGCCCGACGAGCAACGTCTGACACGTTTGGGGCGTTTTGTACGCTCGACATCCTTGGACGAGCTGCCACAGCTGGTCAACGTTCTTGTCGGGGATATGAGCCTTATAGGCCCGAGGCCGCTATTACCCAAGTATTTGCCGCTATATTCGCAGCGGCAGGCGCGTCGCCACGAGGTGCGTCCCGGCATCACAGGCTGGGCACAGTGCCACGGGCGCAACGCCATATCCTGGGGGCAAAAATTCGAGCTTGACGTATGGTACGTAGACCATATTTCGCTGAAGACCGACTTGTCGATTGTATGGACAACGGCAAAGAAAGTGCTTAGGCGAGCCGACATATCATCGGCCACCTCGGCGACCATGGAAGCCTTCGACGGCCACAACTGATACCGGCAGTATGTCAAAGCAACAAATCCCTATCGCTGCGGGCGCAATATATTGCGCTCTTACAGAGATTTACGGTTTTTACACGCCGTCCTACCGGGTCGTTGTCTTGCTCCCTTGCAGAATTCCGGCGTAAAAATTGAGCAACGCCTGTCGCACCTGCGATGCCGACCAATAACGCAGCACGTGGTCGCGACAATGTCCGGCCATGCGTGCACGCACACTGCTGTCGCGCAGCGTATCCATGGCTGCCTCCAGCGCCTTGGCATCGCCGGGAGCGACAATGATGCCATTGTAATGATTCTCGATAATTTCGCGCGAGCCGTTGATATCCGTCACTATTGACGGCAATCCCATGGCTCCGGCTTCCAAGACTACATTAGGGAACCCCTCGCGGTGCGAAGGAAACACAAAGGCGTCTGCCCCAACGAGGTACGGCCGCACATCGGCCTGCTCGCCAAAGGCGCGTATGCCCGGGTGCGAGGCTATGGTGTCGCGAGTATCCTTGTCCAACGGGTCGAGGTCATCCTCGGTGCGTCCCACCAGCCATAGTCGTGCGCCGTGGTCCTTGTCGTAGACGTCCGCGAACGCCCGTACCAATTCGGCTATGCCCTTGTCCGCCACGAGCCGTCCCACAAAGACGTACACCATAGAAGCTTCCAGGTCGTCCCGGCGAAGGGTCTTTGCAGTCTGCTGCACGCCGGGGTCTTCCGGGTTGTAGTATTCGGGGTCGATGCCACGCACATTTCCGTGTCCCAATATGACCATGGACCGGCGAGTGATGCCGCCGCGCACCATATCATCGCGCACACCGCGCCCTTCGGGATTGATGACAGTGGCGCAACTACACAGCAGACGATCCATAGCCTTGAGTATCGAGCGCTTAATTCCGTGCGAAGTCGGCCATATCAGCCCGGTGAAAGTATGCATGCGGTTGGGTACGCCGGCCAAACGCGCGGCGAGCATACATATCAGGCCGGCCTTGGGCGTCATCGAGTGTACGAGCCAAGGCCTCTCGCGACGCATAAGCCTATACATACGCCACAGCGAGCGTAAGTCGCTCAGCGGCGCGATGTGCCGCTGCATGGGTACGCCTATCGTGCGCACACCGGGGAGGTGCGACATCCGCTCCAGCGCTTCGTCAGGATTTGACACAACCACAATATCGTATTTATCAACGAGATACGGCAGCATTGGCGCACAAAAAGACTCCAGCGAACTGCCGATGGTAGTGGCACGTATAATTTTAGGTTTTGAACCTTCCGAGGCTTTGGATCTTTTCATAATAGCAGGGCTCTTTGGTCGAATGTTGCGGCGCCACTTTCCCCGAGAACACCCGAAGGAGTGTCAAAATAGGTGTCCGTGCACCTTAACGACAAGGGCGCGAGATGTCATCAAAGGATTATTTACCTGCAATCCGGTATAATATCATTATACTGCGCGGGTGTAATGTATTGCGCCCCTACATTGCGTTACTATTATGACACACGCTCCCTATGACGCTGCTGTCGATGCAAAGTTAGCGCTTTTAGGCGGCATATACAAAAAAAGCAGGGAAGTCGTATGACTTCCCTGCCAAGTGCTGTAGCGGGACCGAGAATTGAACTCGGGACCTCCGGGTTATGAATCCGACGCTCTAACCAGCTGAGCTATCCCGCCGTTTTGCGAGTGCAAAGTTAAGCACTTTTTTCGGCCCGGCCAAATATTTTGCAGCTTTTTTTGTTTTTGTAGAGTCAAGTGGCAAGTGCAAAATTAATGAATCATTTTGTAGAACTCAATTTTTGGAGTAGAAAAGCCTAATTTTTTCTTAGGTGTAGAGTCAAGTGGTCGGTTTTTTTATTCTTGCGACATTGTGCAAAAATTCGTACCTTTGCGCGTTATGGCACGTAAGAGAAAAAGAGTCCTGTTTATCACCGGGCCGCTGAACGGCGGCGGTGCCGAACGCGTCCTGGTAGACGTACTACGCCATTGGAATCGCAGGCGTGCCGACGTAGACCTGTTGCAGATTGTGGGCGGCGGCATTCTCGACGCACAGGTGCCGGAATGGGTTGGCCGCTTGTGTGCCTGGCCGGGATACTGCCGCGACTTTTCGGTGGCGTACAATCTCAGTCGGCGCCTGCATGTGCACGGACCTCTGCGGCACCGACTTCGCCAAGCCTGTGGCGGCAACCTCGACGGGTATGACGCCGTGGTCAGCTTTCTCGAAGGCCTGCCGCTGTTGTGCCACGCTCTGATTGCGCCCCGTTCGGCTGTGAATGTCTCGTGGGTACACTCGGACATCTACACCGCGCCATACGAGCTATCGCAGTTCGGCTGCGAACGGCGCGAACGCCGTGCTTATACAGCAATGGATGCCGTTGTGGGTGTCAGCAATGGGGTTGTCAATGCCTTTCGCCGTCGTTTTCCCTCGCTTAAGACGCTCGAATTGTGCACTATATACAATCCCGTGGATGCCGAGGCGATATGTACGCAGGCGGCTGCCGCCCCTTTGGACTTTGAAGGCGGGCATCGCGACGGGGTCTTTGACATCGTGGCCGTGGGACGTCTCACCGACCAAAAACGCTTTGACCGCCTTGTGCGCCTTGCGACAGCCTTGCCGGGGCATACTTCGCGCCGTTTTCACATTACTATAATCGGCGACGGAGAATTGCGCGACGACCTGCAGCAGCAGATAGACGCCGCCGGTGTGAGCGACAGCGTCACCCTTGCCGGATATGCCGCCAATCCCTATGGGCGTATGTCTGACGCTGACCTACTGGTATCGTGTTCCAATAGCGAGAGTTTCTCTCTGGTGGTAGCCGAAGCCATGGTGCTGGGAGTGCCGGTACTGGCAACGCGCACGGCCGGGCCTTCCGAGCTTATAGGCGAAGGGACACGTCCCAGAGGCTTGCTGTGCGGACATGCAGACGAGGACATCCTCACCGGAGTCCTTGCGGTAATGGACGATTACGACCTTGCACGCCGCCGTGCCGATGAGGCTCACCGCTACGCCCTGGCGACATTCGCGCCCCGTACCATCCTTTCACGCATTTACAACCTCCTCGAAGTCTGAGATAATCTTAAAAATATATCATAAATGAGTTCGAATAAGCAGCATTTGCCATGGCTTGATTTAATTAGATTTACGGCCGCTTTTTTGGTCGTGATCTGTCATGTTCGCTGTGAAATGCTCCAAACATATTCAATGCTTCAGCCTGACAGTCAGAATATTTTTACGCAGATGCTATACTTTGCGACAGGGATGGGCAAGGCCGGCGTTCTAATATTTTTCATTCTATCAGGCTTTTTGGTCGGAGGTAAGAATTTATCCAGAGCTTTAGCTGGGAGTATAAGCCTCAAAAATTATATAATTGATAGGGCAATCCGAATTGGCGTGCCATTGCTTTGTTCGCTACTGTTGGTATGTTTAGTTGATTATATCCAGTTGCAATTTGAGATAGATAATACAGGGATGAGCTACGGCTTAATCGCTCAACATAACATTGTAGAAATATTAGGCAATATATTTGGCTTGCAAGGGGTTCTCGTCGGAGATGCCGGCGGCGTATTTTGGACATTAGCATACGAGATATGGTTCTATGTCCTTATAGGTGGTGTCCTTGCCGTTATGCTCAAGACAAGAAGAGATTCGGTTAGATATATTGGATGGGGCATTATTTGTCTTGCATTATTAGTATTTAGTTTCTTACACTTTGTATGGCTTACAATTCTAATATCCGGCATTATGGCCTATTATTTCAGCAAGAAACAAATATCTAAAAGAGTTTTCTATACTGCTTTAGTAGCCTTTTTATGTGTGATAGTTGTGATGCCATTAACATCTGAGACACATACATCGAGGTTTGTATTGAAAGTTCCTTCAGAAGTATTTGAAGTTATGACCGGATTATTTGGCGCCATCGTTATTGGAGGATTAGTCCAATATACTCCGAAAGGAAGAATTGCTAATTGTATAAACAATATGGGGACCTTTTTGGCATCGTTCTCATATTCGCTCTACCTTACTCATTATCAGGTTATACGTTTAATGAGGACTATTGGAATTGAGCAATATGACTGTATTAGCATTAAAACTATTGCCATTTTTATTTGTGAAGTTGTGGCGTGTATGCTATTTGCTTATTTGTTTTACACAATAACAGAAAAGCAAACAACTAAAATTAAGGATTACATTAAATTACACGTGTAATTATGTACGGTGGCGATATTGTCTATATAAGTCAGGTCAGTTTTTTGAAGACAATTATTAGCTGTATAGGATGGGCCGTTGTCATCATCTCATTGAGCAGAAACAGGTGTATTAATTCACCTATACTGTGCTTTCTGTTGTGCATCTATTTTTCTATTTCCTGTGGCCTACTTGATGTAAACCCAAATAGTTGGTGGAATGACCACGTGGTGTATTCGTACACCTATATGGGACATGGAGAGCGATATGCCGATGACCCGTTCTTCACATTCTTCACCAATATGGTGCGTGCCACCGGGTTGCCTTTGAGCTGGTACTTCTGGCTGATAGCTGCGTGGTACGTAGGCACTTACTGGCTTGCCTGCCGCATCATGACACGCGGCCGGGCGCAGGCGACGCTGCTTGTAATGATAATGTGCAGCTCGTTCTTCATAGCTTATGGCGTGAATACCCTGCGTGCCGGCATGGCAGTTTCAACGGCCATACTGGCGATAGCAATGTATTCGCGCAGCCGCATTTGGGCGGGAATTTTGGCGCTGATAGCCATCAATATCCACTTCTCGGTTGCATTGACCGTATGCGCCTTCGGATTGGCTTTTGTCCTCAAAAAACCCAAATGGTGCTTGGCATTGTGGTGTCTGTGCCTGCTACTGTCTTTCGGCATGGGTAATACGGTGCAAGACATGCTTGCCGACCTCGTAACCGATGAGCGAGCCAAGTATCTTGAGACGGAGATTTCGAAGCAAGCCGGGTTCAATGCTGCGGCGGTAGCCTTGCTCAAAAAAGGCTTCCGCTGGGATTTCGTCGCGTACTCGCTACTGCCCATCGTAGTTGGGTGGTATTATATATATGTCAAGAAGTTTGAGGACGGAATGTATAAGCACCTCTACTGCACATACATTATCGCCAACGCCGTTTGGCTGTTGGTGATAGGAGCGTTCTTCACCGACCGCTTCGCTTACCTGTCATGGTGTCTGAGCCCGATACTTCTGATGCTGCCGTTGTGCCGTGCACGGCTTTTCGCTAACCAAAATATGGCGGTGGCGGCCACACTTGCCCTAACGATATTAATCGCCAATTTCATATAGCATCAATGCACATTTCGGGCATTCAATTTATTGATTAAACAGTAAAACAACCATCGAACCACGTCAAGTTTTAAATTATGATAAAGGTAGCTATATTACTTTCGAGGTTTGACATGACCGGCATGACAACAAATGCCATAGATTTGTTCGAGGGGCTGCGCCTTTGCGAAGGGGTGCGCCCTATCCTAATGGTTGGCAAACCGGAAAACATGAGAGATAACAGGTTCTATAGCAAGTATTTAAGCGATAGTGACGTTGTATTTTATAAGAGCTGCGTATCCTCGCCCTTTCAGGTGCTAAAGACGACAATAAGAGTCATAAAGCTCTTGGTACAAGGGCGTTATAATTTGGTACATTGTGAATCTCCGTACTACACTTACATACCATGGCTGTGCGGCAAGAAATTCTTGTCGACAATGCACGTTACGGATATTTACCCAAAAATGTATTTCAAACGAGGGAGCCATTGCATTTCGATAAGTAAAGAAACTACGCGGTGGGCAATTGACGTATGCCGCTTCAAGCCGCAGCAAGTTACGATGGTTACACACGGAGTCTCGACACGTTTTGCCTGTCCGCTTGGTCAAGGCGAGCGCGAGCTTATAATGCGGCAATATGGCATTCCTCGAGCAAAGATATATATCGGTTTGGTCGGATCCATCGAACCGCGCAAAGGTCATGACGTACTTCTAAATGCGATAGCCGGATTGCCAAACGAAATGCGGCAGCAGATACATATACTGTTTGTCGGAAGTGATAAAAATGAGAACCAAAGATCGCAACGATGGCTTGACGAGCTTGTAAAAGACACGGGCTTAGGCGATTGCGTCACTCAAATAAAGTACTGCGACCCGTATCCGCTATACAAGATTATGGATATATTTGTGCTTCCGTCGCGACAGGAAGGTTTTCCGTTAACGGCCGTTGAGGGAATGATGAGCGGCACTTGCGTCGTGCGAAGTAACTGCGAGGGTGCTGACTTGCAAATATCCGATGGTGTTGACGGACGCTTATTTCAAGTCGATGACGTGGAGGGATTGAGGAGTATTCTTGCCGAACTGATAAACAATTCGGAGTATAGGCATACGTTGGCTTGTGCAGGACAAAAGAAAGCGCAGCAAGAGTTCTCTATCGAGCGTATGGCCAAGGACGTATACGCCGTGTATAAACGACTGCTGTCAAAATGAGGATTTCCCAATGGCTTATTGGACCACGTATGCCGCGGCTTCGAGCGCAACGGGGCGGTCTTGGCACACGGATTTTTTGAGGGGGGGAGGAGGATTTTTTTGCGGTGGACGGAAATTCGGAGAATGGGATGCATCCGTATCAATATGTTTGACTGAGCGGCAGAAAGGCGGCACACATGCCGCAAAGCAGCGTATCAGGCTGACATAACGGTTTTTGTGTCGAATGGCACGACGATTATTCTTCCGAAAAAAAGTGAAAAAGCGTGTCGATTGCTTGGTGCAAAAATACTATCTTTGCCGTATAGGCTGACGGGCGTTGTCCCGTTCTGGCCGGAGAGAGGTCTTCGCTTAACTTTAGGCCGCTCCGCCATATTCGCTACGGACGCGTCCGTGAAAGAATTTGGCAAAACACATAGCTGCAAGACGTAAAAAGCATAAACACAAGACGTCAGATGCAGAAATGCAAGGCGTAAAAGCAGAAATGCAAGGCGTCAGATGCAGAGGCAGCCGTAGAGACGACAGAACGCAGAAACACAAAAAACATAAAGACACGATTAACCTTATGAGAGAAAGACGATTGCTGCTGGGCGACGAGGCCATAGCCTTGGGCGCCGTACATGCCGGGCTTTCGGGGTGCTATGCATATCCCGGAACACCTTCGACCGAAATCACCGAGTTTGTACAGGGCGATGCGACGGCCCGGGCTCGCGGCATTCATTGCCGCTGGTCGTCCAACGAGAAAACCGCCATGGAGGAAGCCCTCGGAATGTCGTATATGGGCAAACGCGCCATAGTGTGCATGAAGCACGTAGGTATGAATGTCTGCGCCGATGCATTTGTGAATTCGGCCAT
>UMDL01048335.1_pt1 | contig 9641 bp, 7 predicted proteins | sample 1964481 | NCBI WGS metagenome assembly UMDL01 (sample SAMEA4835993, study PRJEB28245) | human gut metagenome | biome: gut microbiome; material: fecal sample | place: Denmark | collected 2008 | reverse complement strand
TGTAGCACCTCATCCCGCCATTCCTCACAGATTTCATACTGTTTCAGCATCGCTCCGAGCTCACCTCCTATGCGGCCGCTCTCTGCCTCCTTGCGCCCCTCCTCGATATAAGCCGACTCTGCCTTCTCTACCGTTTTCACAAAGCCCCCCAGCGGATCCGGAGAACGACTCCCCTCTCCGCTTTCCTTTCCCGGCGACCCCTCGATAGAAGCTCCCAGATCCGGCTGCCGGATATAGCTTGCAACGCTCGTCGTATCGACATCAGCCAGATCTGTCTCCGCCGCCGCTTCATCCGTTTTCGCCTCATCCACGCCTGGATTCTGCGGGAAAAGACTCGCCTGCCAGGCAGGCGACTCCTTTCTCTCCTCGATCTCCTCTCCGATACGGTAATCCTTCGAAGAGAACCCCGCCCCATTCAACCCGAGCACGATATGATCCAGCGTATTTCGGAAATCCGCCGAACACGTCAGCACATAAGAGAGATTCATCACCGCCGCCTCCTGCCGGACCGCATACGGCTGGCGCAGGACACGCCCTAGGATCTGCTCCACGTCCACCGACGATGTCTTATTCGCCAGCGAAGCCAGAATGTAAGCGAAAGGACAGTCCCAGCCCTCTTTCAATGCATTCACCGTGATGATATAGCGGATAGGGCAGTCTCTCGAGAGCAGGTCAGCCTCCTTCAAGTCATCCACCGTCGACGTCTTGATCGCTATTTCCTTCTCCGGAATGCCGACCTCCATGAGAAGCCTCTTCACCTTCTCGAACGTCTCACTCCCACTCCCCGTCCTCGGCTGCGCCTGGAAAAGAACGATCGGCCGGATATACGGCGCGCCCCGCTTCTCCTCCGACCTCGCCCGCTCCTCCAGAAGACGCCGGAGACGGATCGCATCCCCGATCACCGCATCCTTCGTCGGACGATTGTACACAATGACCGGAAGCTTCACCATGTGCTCCTTCTTCAGCTCCCGCGCATCCACATAGGAGATCACATTGCTGTTCGCCCGAGGCGTCGCCGTCAGATCCAGCACAAAAGAAGGATTCAGCCGCTCGAGCATCTCGACCGACAGATCCGAGGACGCATTGTGACTCTCATCCACAACGACCACCGGCGAGAGCTGGCGCAGCACCTGGATCAGCGCCGTATCCGGCGTATCCGGCAAACACGCCTCCGGATGAGAAATCTCCATCTTGAAACGGTACAGCGCCCCGTTCTCCTGATACACCTTGCGTACATCCTTCTTACGGCTATTGATACGCAGCGAATCATACGACAAGACACACACTGAGAGCTCCTCCCGTACCGTGTCCGGTGAGAAATTCTGCCCCGTGAGCAGCTCCTCCTTCGTCAAGACCTCCACGCGCCCCTGAAAATCCCGCGAAAGGCGCAAACGGTACGGATGCGACGGATTCGACAGATTTCTCACCGTCTGCTGCAGGATCGACTGCGACGGCACCAGCCAGATCACCAGCTTCTCCTTCAGAAATGGCAGCGCCTCGAAGATCGGGCGCAGCGCCGCGCACGCCATGAACGTCTTCCCGCCCCCCGTCGGCACCTTCATGCACACATGCGGCACGCTTTGGATCGAATTATTATACGGCGGCACCCCGCCCCGTCCGACCGCGATATCCTTCCGCGACCAGTAGAGACTCCATGCCTTGAAAAGCTCCGGCGCATCAGAGAGCGCCTTCATATAGTCCTTCAGGTCTTTCATGACCATCTTCTGATAATTTTTAAGCTCCATAAAAGTCTCCTGAGAAATCATGAAAATATGTATGGGTTTAGGGGTTTGGAAAACTCCCCCGAAACGATGCCTCTATATGGCATGACCACTGAGCAGCCCCTTGAAGAAGGGGCGCGCCATCGGCGCAGGATAGACTGCCCCGATGGGGCAGCCTTCTACGTGATGGAATGAAAGGGAATGTGAAATCGCCCGTTCTCTCGTATCGTCATCCCGAGCGTAGCCGAGGGATCTTTACGCCCTGGCGGTGTACTGCACATATGAGGGAAAGAGAAAATCGCATAGGTGCTGTTCGTCCTCTCACACTCTCCATTTGACCGTTGTGCAAGGAAGATTTCTCGCTTCGCTCGAAATGACGATACGGGGAAAGCGGTATTCTCGTTTCGCTGACTTTCCCATGGCGGGAAGAATTTTGGACTTCTCCCTCCTTCCTCTGGAAGGAGGTGCCCCGAAGGGGCGGAGGTTGGCTCCCGCAGCGGGATGAGATGAAATGTAAGACAGCCCGTCCCTCGTTCCGTCATCCCGAGCGGAGCCCTCGATCTTTTACGTCGTAGCGGTACTCTGTACTTACAAGGTAATGATAAAATCGCATAGGTGCTACTCCCCATCTCACACTCTCCGTTTCACCGGTGTGCAAGGAAGATTTCTCACTTACTCGCGAAATGACGATACGAGAGAGACGGATGCCCTTTAGTCACCAATCACGCGAAGCTACTCATCCCTGCTTTCAATCTTTGATCCTACCGCGAGCCTGAAATGTCCATCCCTCTTACAATCTCGCGATATCGCGTGGAATCTTCTTGAATGTGATGTGATACTTCGAAAGCTCTTCGGCCGAAAGCAGACAGCTGTCCGCATACATCACGTAGGACTCTACCTCAGTCTTTACCGTCGCAAGGAAATCGTAAGACAGCACCGTCGCCTCGCCCTTCTTATAGTAGAAATAATACGCCGCGCCCTGATGCGTCCCGAGGAAGTACGGCTCATCCGCCTTCTCCTGTGCGCGATTTTCCCTTGTATCCATGAAGTAGACATAGTCACGGATCGCCTTCTCCGAAGCGTCTTCATTCAAGAAGCCATCTTTCATGAGCGGTGCGCCCAGTTCATAGAAAGAGAAATCACCGCCCGTGCCAGAGACAGCCTTCTTCCCTTCCCCATAGCCATGGATGACGCGCTTCACACGCTCAGCGGTGATGGAGTCTGCATAGTCCCCCATCTCGATCAGGATGAATTTTCGATTTCCACCATCTGACATATTCATGTTTAGTACAGCTTGCGCTGTGGTTCCAGACCCCGCAAAAGAATCAAGTACAACACCAGAATCCAAACGAGCTAACTGAAAAAGATACTCTAACAAATGAATCGGCTTCGCATAATCAAATTTAATCTGTAGCTGTTTCAATTCAGCAGCACTTTGCCGATTTTCAAATCCAAGTATTAAATTAGATGGAACAACTCCTTTTTCCTGTTGCTCTTTTAGCCAAACTTTATTATAAATATTCCACTTTGATTGATACCCATGCTCATCAACCAAACCGGATTTAGTGGTTTTCTTAAAAACTATATTTCCTTTTTCTTTCTCTCTTTTATACGTTAAATATGTCCATTTCCATACCTTATCCGATTTAACCGGTCTAACCGTTAAGCCTTCTTCCAACTTTGACGGCAATGTTTCTCCGGGAGGTATTGCAAAACTACCATCTGGACACTTTATGTAATAACGTTGATTTGCACGCGCCTCTAAGCTTGACTTAAAGAGCCTCTCTTCCCCATATTTTTCGCCTTTCATTGGTCCAGTCGTTTCAACAAACTTGTAGAATACATCAATTTGTTTTTGAGTTAATACGGTTCGAAAATAGGGAAGCGAACTAATATTCTTTGCATATGCTAATACATAATCCACGCTAGGTGTATAAAAATGTCCTTTTGCTCCACCTGATTTCATTTGTCTACTAAAATCGGTTATATAATTACCAATCCCAAAAATCTCATCGCATATAAGCTTTAATGACGCATGTTCATCTTCACCAATCGAGATAAAAATCGCCCCATCATCCGAGAGCAGGCGCTGAAGGAGACGTAGGCGGGGATACATCATGCACAGCCACTTGTCATGCCGCGACAGATCCTCCCCTTCCTTTCCCACGACCTCGCCCAGCCAGCGCTTGATGACCGGATCATTCACCGCATCATTGTATACCCATCCTTCATTGCCGGTGTTATAAGGTGGATCGATGTAGATGCACTTCACTCGCCCCTCATACTGGGGGAGGAGCGACTTCAGGGCGAGCAGATTGTCCCCATGGATCACCATATTCTCGCTCCCATTATCCTTCTCCTTCTGCCCCTCTTCGTCAAAACTGTACGTGCGGGAAAGTACATGGCAGGGCACTTCGAGGTGGTGGTTCACCACTTTTTCTTTTCCGATCCATTGTAATATAGGCATAGGTGTCTCCTTATCGTTCTTCGCTCATACAAGATGAGCGTCTGTCGAATCTTTTCTCTTTAGTATACCACATCGGCCCACGCAAAAAGCGGCGAGCCTTCCGGCCGGCCGCTTTTGGGGTTATGATTTCTGATCGGTTTCTTCCTTTTTCTTACGTTTCATCAGCCATCTGTCAAGCTCTTCGGGCTGCCCGAGTGCCAAAGCGTGGGGCATGGGCCGTATCATTCCCATCGAAGTGTTGAGCTGCGAAAGATTGGATATGGCAGGCATCATGGACGCCAGACCAGGCATTTGCCAAGCCGGCAAAGTAGTCCCCTTCACGCGGGAGAGCGGATCCAGGCCCGGCATTTTGAAGGCTGCCGCGCTGGTCAGAATCGGCGAATGGATCCGCGGCATTTGCCTACCCATCTGTCCAGCTGCCCGCCACTTTTCCAAGAAGGGATCCATCGATACCACTGTCTTCGACAGCTCTTGCATGAAGGGAGAGGGCATTGCGAACGTTTGCATCGCTTTTGCTATACTTTCTGCCATTGGCGATTTCAGCGCGTCCCGGATATGGTCCTGCCAAGAGAAAGCCCCTTTGACGATGCTCTGTACATCCCGCATGGTATCCGAAAAGGTCACCGCATGATAGGTCTCTTTCTTCCGGGCCTTCGGGCTGATCGCGGGCCAGTATTTTTGTCCCTCGCCGGCTTCTGCCACAGGTTTCGCCGGAGGCATTTCTGAGGAAGGGACGATTTCTTCCCAAGGAAGCAGTCTTTCGGGATGCTGCGCGAGCAGTGCGGCTCTTCTTTCTTCTTCCGGTGTCATCGGCTTCTTCAGCATCGTCTGAAAGCAGGCTTTGATGTAATTGATCGTACCTGAGCCATACTTTTGTCCCCGCATATGCGAACGCCATAAAAATTTATAAACATCATCTATAATGCGCGGCTGGTCCTCCGGCGGGCACTGATGAATGAAATCGATGCTTCCAAGCAGAAGGGATTTCTGCAAGGCTGTCTCTTTCTCTGCCCCTTCCGGGTCTCTTGCGTCTTGCATCTCCTGCTTTTCCTTCTCACCGATAAAGCGTAAGACGACATCCGAGTCCTTGTGCCCTTCGAGGTAGCGCCTCGATGCTTTGGAAATGCAGTCATAGAGCCCTTTCACTTTCATGGCGGTCTTCAGTGTCACGGATTCGCCGCAGAACTGGATGACGCCGATGCCCTGCTCTGCATAGACACCGACGATTTCGCCGAGGGAAACATACCCGGTGCCTCCTTTTTCCGCCAGAATCTGTACGGGCGAAAGAAACTGCCCATTCGGCAGCTCCCACACTTTTCCGCGCGAGGTTTTCGCGCCTTCGTGGAGGGCATGGCAGGCACCCTCTTTCCCGGTCGTGCTCACCATGCTTTTCATCAGGTACTTGATGTAATTTTCCGCTGTCCCGCGAATCTGCTGGGGATGGGTATTCCCTTTGATCAGCACCCGGCAGCTCGGTTCATCCCCATTTCGACGCTCTGCCGGCACGATATATACATAGATTTCCTGTGAAGTATCTGTCATTCTCTCTCCTTTACTGGAAATGATATTATGATCTGGCTTCTATATGCACTGTGTTTTCCTTTGATAGATTCCTCTCTGGCCTTATGTGACGCACATCTTTCCTGCCATGCAGGCTGAGGGACTGGTTTCCTTGTTCTTGTGCCGTCCCAAAAGCCGATTGACACAATTTCGTCATTGTCTAGGCTGTTTGACTATATTGTACTTACTTTCCGAAGATGATTCAAGCCCACTGCTTTGTATGACAGAAACGCACAAAAAAGGGCTGTGAAGAAATGAGGATTCATTTCTTCACAGCCCCTTTGCCTACCGGTTGTCAGGTCGCATCTGCGAGTTCGCTGGTGTCGATCACGCGGATGCCGGAGAGGGTGTACTGCGTAAGTCCTGCGATCGCCGTTCCTGCTTCGAGAAGCTGGGCTTCTGTCGCGGTCAGCTTGATCTGGTTGTAGTTCAGATTTTTGATCGCCTTTTTCGCTGCATCGGTATTTTCTACACGGACCTGCAGTTTCGTATCAATGATTTTCTTTTGTGCTGCCATGGTGATGGCCTCCTTTTTTTAAATCTGTCATGAACATCCACCTCATTCCAGGACTTCCTGTGTGGTGGTGGTGAGGACGGCCTTCTCGAAAGAGATGACCTCGACGCCGCTCTTCGTGGTGAGGACCGTCAGGATCTTCGCTGCCGCGGTCTTCGCCTCATCGAGCGTCAGACCTTCCTTCGCGTTTTCAATGCTGACTGTAGAAGTCGTGTTTGCTGCTGTCTTGAAGACGAGCTGAAGTTTTTTGGCCATATGTATGGCTCCTCTCTGAGGGATACTCTTTCGGATTTTTCAACCAGGGCCCTTGGTTGTTCCGTTTCTCTTGCCCCTCTGTAAATAGCATCGGAAACGCATGTGTTTTGTGACCCTCTGATTTACAAAAGTTTCGAAGATCGCCGTCATGCGTTTCCCTAAGGGATTTCCATAGGAAAACGGGCTAGTTTGAAAAGCCAGAGATTGGGAATCTCAAGTGACTGGTGACTGGTGACTCGTAACGGGTAACTCAGAAACATCCGTCCCTCGTATCGTCATTTCGAGCAAAGCGAGAAATCTTCCTTGCACACCGGTAAAAGGGAGAGTGTGAGATGACGGGAAAACCAAGCAACTGGGCGATTTTCTGTACTGCCGCATGAATGCCGTGCACCGCTGTGGCAAGGAGATCGAGGACTGCGATTGGGATGACGAAACGGGAGAACGGGCTGTCTCACATAGCTTTTCATCCGAGCTGCGGGAGCCAACCTCCGCCCCTTCGGGGCACCTCCTTCCAGAGGAAGGAGGGAGAAGTCCAAAATCCTTCCCGCCATGGAGAAGGCAGTGAAACGAGAATACCGTTGCCGCACCCAAAGCCTTCCCCGTATCGTCATTTCGAGCGAAGCGAGAAATCTTTGTCATTCGCGATCAGGCGATCGATGTTTGGAAGTCCCAAACGGGAAACCTGACCCCCGCAGACTTTCGGGCATTGCCCCATATACTCGCGGCGAAGCCGCCACCATCATTCCTAATTCCTCATTCCTAATTCCTCATTCGGGTCGAGCTTTCATCCCCGATGAAGGGGCGATACGCCCCACGACCAAGTTTGACGAATCCGTATTTCTTAAGACGATCCGCGCATCGCTTCGAGGTAGCCTTTCTGCATCTTCTTCGCATGGCGATAAATCACGGAAGGCGAAGTGTGTGTCCGCTCCGCGATTTCCGGCCACGACCACCCCGCAAGGCGCAACGAGAGCAGTTCCTTCTGTTTCTTCGTCCAGGGGATCAAGTCCCACGGATTTCCCTCCTGCATGGAAATCCGATGGTCCCAGTCCACCTCATACCAGTTCGGCGCAGGACCGTCGGATGCGATTTCTCCCGTCACCAGGAGTTCCGCCGTCTCGCTCGAAGATGCTGTCATCTCGTGGTCGAGCCTCTTCTGATGCCCGCGGCAGATGTCGACGGCGCGCCAGCGCATACGCTGCGTAATGTACGACAGGAAGGACACGCGGCTCTTCTCGTCGTACTTTTCCAGGCATTCCAGAAAGGCGAGCCACAGCTCCTGCCGCGCCTCTTCCGCGGGCAGCGTCTCATAGGCTGTCTTCGACAGCGAATAAATAAGACCTTTGAACCGTTCGCAGAGCGCCTCTTTCGCCGCCTGCTCTCCCGCCTTCGCCACCAGCGCCAGACGCTGGATGGCCTCACGGTCAGAGATAGGTTCGGTGTTTGCATATATAGTTTTTTTCATAGAGAAATCTTCCATTTCTCCGAAAGCGCTTCCGGTCATCTCACCGGCTGGCCATACTATATCATGCGAATTTTTCCTATTCCCGCTCCAGAGAAGCATATTTTCTCATCTGTCGCTCAGAAAAGCCGCTTCAAAAGCAAGGAAGAGAAGAGTACATATCTTCCCCATTTTTCAAGCCATGTCCGATGTGCTTCAAAATTTTTGAAGCACGCCAGCGATTTTCTCCACTCAAAAAGCCGTAAAAGCTCGATTCTATCGAACTTTTACGGCTTTTTAAAAATCATAAAAAGGACTTGACAAGTTTTCAAAAGTACGCTTTTCAAGACGTATTTTCCCCACGCAAAAAAGACAGGAGGCTATCCTATCGAATGGTCTGATCCAATAAATCGGGCGCCAGGCTGGGAGGCGTAGAGTTTTCGAGGGCGGCCTGGCCGTAGCCAGGACTTCTACTCACTTAGAGGCGAGCCTGATCTTGTCGTCAATGCGATCCACTTTATTCGGCTTCGGATTTTCATCCTGTCTTTTTTATTGTCTTACTGTCTTGCACACCTTCCCCGACTCCTCCCGGGCGAAGCCGTCGAAGGGAGAAACGCTCAAGAGCCGCATCATATCCGCTGTCCTTTCTTCCCTCTGCCTAGGATGAAGGAAATCCGGTCGCCAGATATCTCCGGGAAGCTCTCTCCCGCTTCTATACATAGCATCGAGAATGCCGGAAAAAAGTGACCCTGTTTTAGGAAATGTAGATTAGGAAAATACTGATTCAATCGCAGAGTCAGATTCTGCAAGAATTTTTATATACTATTTCTACTCCATGTAAGAGACAATGCCATCGAATAGTTTGCAAGCCGTGTCATACGAGGCGCGATCATAAAGGACAAGGTATATCTCCATATCCACTTTGGTGTGCAACAAAAAATCGTGGATAGCACGCACGGCGATGCGGAGTGCCTGGTCTTTCGGATATCCGTAGGCCCCGGAAGAAATCAGCGGAAAGGCGATGGACTCTAAACGATACTCCACCGCCAGTGCCAAAGATTTTCTGTAGCAAGAGGCTAGAAGCTCCCGTTCCCCATGGCTGCCGCCATGCCAGACAGGCCCTACGGTATGAATCACCCATTTGCAAGGCAACTGATAGCCCTTCGTGATCTTCGCATCGCCCGTCTGGCAGCCATGGAGCGTCCGGCACTCCGCGAGGAGCTCCGGCCCCGCCGCCTGATGGATCGCGCCATCCACCCCGCCCCCGCCCAAAAGTGTCGGGCAGGCGGCATTCACGATGGCATCGACTTCCATTTTTGTAATATCGTTTCGAATGATTTGAAATGGCATGGTTTTCATCCTTTCTGGTCACGAGTTTGGTAGGTGCTTAAAGGAAAATACTGATGAAATCTTGTAAAAATTCTTGTAAAAACGGACTCTGCGATTGAATCAGCGTTTCCTTATATCATTCGCCTGCCTTTGCTCTTAGTATACTGAGCATCGGCTATTTCCTCAACCGCTAAAGGAAAAATAAGGTGTGATATGTTACCGCGCTTGTAGAAATCATACCCCGTTCTCACCGGAAGATACGCCACATGGCAGCGCTTTTGATGACGATACCAGAAACCGCAAAAGTCTCATGTCTCCTAGTCTCATGTCTCCTAGTCTCATGTCTGACACCAC
>UMDL01015475.1_pt1 | contig 9642 bp, 7 predicted proteins | sample 1964481 | NCBI WGS metagenome assembly UMDL01 (sample SAMEA4835993, study PRJEB28245) | human gut metagenome | biome: gut microbiome; material: fecal sample | place: Denmark | collected 2008 | reverse complement strand
ATAAATCCGCTGCCAAGTGTATACATCTTTGCTAACGGACAGACCCTTCCGGTATCACAGAAATCATATGCATAGCGGCCTCTCGTAAGACTCGGACAGGATGCCGGTTCGACTGCGATAAATTGATAGTCTTTTTCACCACGCAGCTTTTCTCCCATAAACGGAGAGATCAGACCCCCAAGATTGGAACCGCCGCCTGCACATCCGATAATGATATCCGGCGTAATATCATACTTTTCCAGAGCAGCTTTTGTCTCAAGTCCAATGACTGACTGATGTAACAATACCTGATTTAACACACTTCCCAATACATAACGATATCCTTCTCTCGTCGTTGCAGCTTCTACTGCCTCGGAGATTGCACAGCCAAGACTTCCTGTTGTGCCCGGATGCTCTGCTAAAATCTTTCTGCCGACTTCTGTTGTCTCAGACGGTGACGGGGTTACACTTGCTCCATATGTGCGCATTACCTCACGGCGGAATGGTTTCTGTTCATAGGAAACTTTTACCATATAGACTTTACAGTCAAGATCAAAATAAGCACACGCCATAGAAAGTGCAGTTCCCCACTGTCCAGCACCTGTCTCTGTTGTCACACCTTTTAATCCCTGCTTCTTTGCATAATATGCCTGTGCAATCGCAGAGTTTAATTTATGGCTTCCACTTGTATTGTTTCCCTCAAATTTATAGTAGATCTTTGCCGGAGTCCCCAGTTTTTTTTCCAGACAATATGCTCTCACCAGTGGTGACGGACGGTACATGCGGTAAAAATCACGGATCTCCTGTGGAATATCGATGTATGGGTTGGTATCATCGAGTTCCTGTTTTACCAGTTCATCACAGAATACATGCCCCAGTTCCTCCGCGGTCATCGGTTTTAGAGTTGCCGGGTTCAAAAGCGGTGCTGGTTTGTTCTTCATATCAGCGCGCACATTGTACCATTGTGTCGGCATCTCATTCTCTTCCAGATAAATTTTATACGGTATTTTCTTTTCGCTCATCTTCTCCTCTTTTCCGCAACTTTTATCGTTACTTTACTGTTATGATTCTCTGATTCATGATTTTATCTATATTTTAGTATATTAGCACATTGAAGTGCCGCAGTCAATAACTTTGGATCTTAATATCGGCATCGACGAAAGCCGTAACACCTGTTTACCCCAAATTGCGTTTCTTTTTATTCCACTCTTGCAACACTGCTGACACCCTCCGGCGTCCGCTGCTTTGTCACAATTATTTTTTTGTCGATCTGGTCTTTTAATTCAGATACATGTGAAATAATTCCTACCAGACGATTTCCCTCGGTGAGCTGCAGCAATGCTTTTAACGCCTGTTCTAAGGCATCCTCATCGAGTGATCCAAATCCCTCGTCCACAAACATGGAATCCATACGGATTCCACCCGCATAAGACTGTATCTCATCCGACAGTCCAAGCGCAAGTGACAATGATGCCTGGAAAGACTCCCCACCGGAAAGCGTCTTTACACTGCGCTTTGTCCCGTTATAATGATCAATCACACAAAGTTCCAATCCTGCTTTTTCCTTGCGGCTTCCTGTCTCTTCCTCACGTTTTAATTCATACTGCCCGCTGCTCATCGTAAGCATCCTCCGGTTTGCTCGGATCAGTATCCTGTCAAAATAAGCCATCTGCACATAAGTTTCCAGTTCAATCTTTGCCTTACCGTTTAACATTCCACTTGCCGTATCGGAAAGAGATTTCATCCAGACATACTTTTGTTCGGTCTGTGCGATCTCTTTTTGTTTTTTGCTGACATTTTTACAGATTTCCCTATTAGTACAATAAGATGTATATTTTGAAGCCCTGTTTTCTTCCATCTCATTTCTTTTTGCACGCAGTTCTCCCGCCTGTTTTTCGATCTCTTCTTCCGGAAACGATATTGCTTTCTCTGTTTCCTCAATCTGACGAAGCAGCATCTGAATGACGCCCTTTTCCGTCTCTCTGTTTTTTTCGTAATTATGATACGCTTCTCTTGTCTTTTCTCTGTTCTCTTCTAAATTTCTTTTTTTCAGGGTAAACTCTTTTATCTGTGTCTGTACCCCCTCTTTTGTTACATCCTTTACCTGCTCTTTCAGCTCATTGAGACTCTTTTCTTCATTTGCGTACTCTGTCTGCAGACGTACCAGCTCCTGTTCTGCCACATTGATCTGGTCGGCAAGTGTTTTTATTTCTGTTTCATCGAGCGGAATCTTTTTTTCTAAGGCAGTCTTTTTTCGTTCGTCTTCCTGTTTTTTGGAAAGTTCCGCTTTTTTCTCATCGGCTGCTCTTTGCAGCATAGTAATCACAGACTGTACATGGTATGGTTTTGCATCAAAATCTTCTATTGACAAAACCTGACTCCCATCAGCGTTTTTTATGGTCTGTAATGTATTGACATCTGTATCTCCAGTTAAAGTGCTCTGATTACATGTAATTATATTACTTGTAATTATATTACTTGCAATCAGAGCACCCGTAATTAAATTACATGCAGATTTTATATCGTCACTGATCTGCTTTTCGGCAGTTTCCCTGTTTCCGGTCAATTTTGCAATTTCTTCCTGAATACTGCTGATTGTTCCTCTTATCTTTTGTATTGTTTCTTCGCTTTCTTTTAATTCATCTTTGATCTGCTCTGCACGTTTCCTGTTATTTTTTGCCTGTAAAAACTGCGTGTTCCGTTCGTTTTCAATCTGCATAAGCTGTGCAAAAACAGTTTTTTGATCCTCTGTCTGCTCTATGCCAGTTCCACAGTCTGCAACGTTTTTCTTCCACTGCTGTTTCTGCTGTGTGCACCGTTCTGTCGCCGTGGCAAGCATCTGTCCAAGATTAATGTTCTGTTCGTTTAACATAACCAGTTCATCCTGCGCAGACTGCATCTGTTCTTCTAATACATGCTTGACATCCAGATCCTTTTTCGCTTTTTCTTTCTGATCTTTATATTCTTCCCTTCTCGCCTCATCAGCACTCTTTTGCCTTTTTGTCTCCGTCTTTATTTCATTTAAAGACATTCTGACATCAGGCTCACCAAGCAGTTCTCCTGCATCCTTTAGGACTGCTGACATTTTCTCATTTTCCTGTGTCACGAGCTGATGCGCTTTTTCACTCAGTCTGCTGACTGACTCCCTTGCCTTTTCATCCTCCGCTTTTGCCTGTTTTAACACTTCCCGATCCGGAGTTTCCTGTGGTATGACTGCCAGTGTCGGATGATGTATGGCTCCACAGACCGGACAGGGTTCGTCTTCCTTTAATCCCTGCGCCAGCATTCCCGCCTGTGCATCCCAGAATTGCTGTTCTATCCTCCGGTATTGTTCACTGATCTGTTTCTGCTCTGCGGCTGCTTTCTGATACTGTTTTTGAGTTTTCTCCCTTTCTCTGCTGACTTTCTCCCAATCCTCTAACCTGTTTTCCAGCTCTTCGAGCCTGCGTATCCTCTCTGATACTTCCAATATTGCTTTCTCTGCCTGTTCTCCCCTGCTGTCTGCACCGGAAAGCTGCTCCCACGTTTCTTTTTGCTGCTGTAAATCCCTGCTTTTTACCTCATATGATTTCTGTACGTTTTCCAGTTCTGTACCAAGTCTCTTTACTTCTCTTTCTGATGTGTTCAACTGTTCTGCAATCTCTGTCAGATCCTGTATTTTCTGTCGGATTTCTTTTACTTCCTTCTCATAGGCAATCTCCTGTCCTGCCGCATCCTTGTTCTGCTCCTGTTCTTCTTTTAACAGTTGCTGCTGTTCTAAAAGACTGTTTTCTGTTTTCTTTTTTAAATCAAGTTTTTCCTTTTGATCTGAAATATGCTCCTCCAGCGCACGGCTCCTGTCTCTCTGATTTTTCAGCGTATCCATTTTTTCTGTGATCAGTCGCATTTCATGCTCTATGCGTTGTATTTCCGCAGTAATGCCCTCATAAGATTTTAAGGTCTCTTTTTCCTGCTGCAGTTTTCCCTCCAGTTCTGTTCGTCTCTGTTCATCCTGCTGCTTTTTCTGAACCTTTTCTTCCATATCCTGGTGCTTCTTTTCCTGCGACAGACCAATTTCCTGTATTTTTTCAAACAACACCAGCTTCTGTTTATATTCTTCAATCGTTCTGCCTAATTTTTCACAGCATTCCGCTTCCTCTCCTGCCCTGTCCATATCCGCTTTTGCCTGCACCAGAAGCGCTTCTAAGTCCTTCAGCTTCTGCTGTTTTTCTTCCAACAACCGCCTTCTGTCTGCATTTTCACGCACTTTCCCGCTAAGTTCATCCATATTTTTTATCTGCTGATCCAGCGCCTCTTTTTTATTTTGCAGGCACTCCAACGCAGATTCTTCCGCTTTACAAAGTTCTTCTAAAAGTGAGATTCCCTCCTCGATCCTGCCATCAAATTTTTCCTTTTTTAAAAGATTTATTTTTTCTGCGATCCTTGTCCCTTCTTCATCCAGAGAGTCACTCTCACAGACAATTCCCTCCATATACTGATTGATGCTGCGCCGCAGTTCATCATATTCTTTCCACTGTTTTTTTACGGCATCTTTCAGTTTGTCCTGCAGCACACGATAAATATCCGTCCCGAATATCTGACGAAAAATCTTTCCTCTCTCCTCCGTGTTGGCAAACAATACTTTCTGAAAATCCCCCTGTGCGATCATTGCTATCTGGGTAAACTGTCTGCAGTCTAAACCGATCAGCTCTGTGATGGCGCGTGTGACCTCCCTGCTTTTTGTCACTGGTTCTCTGTCATCCGGGTACTCTAGTGCAGCATTCGCCTTTTCCGTTGTCATTCCTGTTCCACGTCCCTTCGGACGCATATATTCCGGGTTACGCTCTACTGTATACCGTTTATTTGCGTACTCAAATGTCAGACGCACGAATGTTTTCACGTCATCTTTTGCATATTTGCTGCGGAACATATCCGCTTTGCGCACATCACCACTGGCTTCCCCGTACAGCGCAAACGTGATTGCATCAAAGATCGTGGTCTTTCCTGCCCCGGTATCCCCTGTGATCAGAAATAATCCCTGCGATCCAAGCCGTTCAAAATCTATGGTCTGCTCCCCCGCATACGGGCCAAATGCACTTATTGTAAGACTGACTGGTTTCATAAATCGTTCCTTTCCTGCCGCTCCTATTTTCTCTCAAATCCCAAATATCTCGTTCCCTGAAACATCAGTTTTCCTGTATTTGCTTCTCAAACTATTTTTTCAGGAACTTGTCAATGCACCAGCTCTTCCATCAGTTCTCTGACAAAATCCTGCTGTTCTTCACTCATCGGCTGATTATTCTGTATCTCGTAAAATTCTTCAAACAGTTCCATCTCTGATTTTTGCTCCACATGTTCGGTCACCTCAACCAGCCTGCTCTGTCTGGTCCTGCTGTTATCATAGACAAGCTGCATCAGATTCGGGTATACCGTCCGAAGCTTTGCCATTCCATCTGGCACATCCTCCTCATCGGTCAGTGTGATCTGCAGATAATCGTCTGTTTCTGTGCCCTCATAGAAATCTTTCGACATCAGTTCCATGTATGTTCCCCGGATCTTTCTCAGATCACGAAGCGGTTTTAACGGAACTTTTTCAATGAAGATATCTCCCTTTTCCTTTATCTCCATGACAACAACAGACTTTTTCTGTTCCGCCTCGGAAAAAGAATATTTGAGCGGGGTTCCGCAATAGCGCAGTGTCTCCCTTCCGATATGCTGCGGGCTGTGAATGTGCCCTAATGCAACATAATCAAAAACATCAAACACTTCCGCCCCGATCTGGTCTAATCCACCCACCGAAACTTCCTCCGACTCACAGCGCGAAGCCCCCGTCACAAACTGATGTGCCACTAATATATTCCGCTTTGATGCGTCCACCGGCATATGAGCCACGACAAACTGCAGGGCATCCTGATATGTTTCCACTGTCTCCACATCATCTTCCTGTGCCAGATCCTGTTTTGTCCCGGCATCTTTTTTTCCAATGGATATCCCCTCTGTCACTTTCCTCCACGCATGGCGCACGACCGCCGGGCGGATAAACGGCAGCAGCCAGATGCAGAGTTCCCCATATGCATCCTGACATGTAACACACCTCACCTCTCCATCATAAACCGGTGAAACATAGACTTCCCGGCTGCTCATAAGCTGTGCACCAAATGCAATACGTTCCGCGGAATCATGATTTCCACTGACTGCAAACACCTTTTTCCCGCAATCAGCAAGTCCCGTGAGAAACTGATCAAACAACTGTACCGCCTCCGCAGACGGAACCGGCTTATCATAGATATCCCCCGCGATCATAACCGCATCCACCTGTTTTTCCAATGCGATCTCTTTGATCTGCCGTAAAATATATTTCTGATCTTCGATCATGGAAAACTCATTGACTCTTTTTCCAATATGCAAATCCGAGATATGAAGAAATTTCATGCTCTCCTCCTATACTATTTCATTCGTAATACTTTACTTAACTATACCATATAGCGTCCCGAAATACAAACATATGTTTTGTTTTTGTTGCTTTTTCACAAAAAAACAGATCTCAGAAAATAAAAACCACTTTCTGGAGATCCATTTTTCTATTTATTTTGTTTCCATTGTAACAGTAATGCCGAATTGATGATGACGAGCACAGAACCTGCATTATGTATCAATGCTCCCACGACCGGATTTAAAATTCCGATGATTGCAAGCACGATCGCCACAAAGTTAAGCCCCATCGAAAAACTCATATTGCATTTGATCGTGATCATCATCCGCCTGGATAATGCAATCAGATGCGGCAGTTCTTTTACTTCATCATCCACCAGCGCAATATCTGCTGCATCCAACGCAATATCACTTCCAACACCGCCCATCGCAATTCCGATATCCGCTTTTTTCTGTTCCGCCGGCAAGGTAATCTGCGCTAAGACATCCTCACACGGCACATCCTCGTCAACCATACGGTCGATTGCCTGTACCTGACCAATGATTTTTGACAGTCTTATTTTTCACTTATCTCTTCCAGAATTTCTATCGGATGCGCATCAGTAACAAAGATCATTCCATCGTACAATTTTTCCGGCGATTGTGATACGCGGTAACTTTGAGGAAAAATGCTCATAAAAAACGCACTATAGCCCTCTCCTAACGATCCCATAGAAACATGATCTGTAATGTGCTCTTTCAGTTGTGAATTTTCCGGAACCTTTGAAAAATCCAGCCAGCTCATATCATAACCAGCTTTCTTCGCGGCTTTCGCTAGAGGATCATAGGAATAAAACGTGTGCGTGATACGCTTTCCATCATTTTTCGGAAGATTGCAGTTCGTCTTGTAAAAATCCGTTCCAATCGCAAAATATCCGTCCCCCAGTTCATCGGAAAGAATATTCCCCATCACTCTGGTACCTGCGCCATAATTTCCAAACCGCTCTATATGCCCATTGTGACCTGAAATAAAAATACAGGAATTGCCCCTCTGCTCTTCCATAGAAAGGATCCACAGCACATTTTCTGCCATCAATTGGTCTCTGAGCACATTTCCTTCTACGGCAGAATTGATCACTTTCCCAAGAGAAATATTCTGCAGTAGCGTATCTGCCAGATGATCCGCCTGTACAATGTCCTTTACATCTGATTTTTGTAATTCTTCTTTTATTTCTGTGATCACTCTGCTCTGCTGTTCAACATCATACTCACTGTGCTGTTCTTCTGTATCCTCCAGTTTCTTCAGTTCTGTCACATCTATCCCCGCCTTTTCACATGCTTCAATCAGATACTGCAGATTATAGGACCATCTTTGCATGTCAAACCCATAAAACCTTAAATCATCTCCATCTTTTGCAGTCTCATTGTATTTTCGCATATAAGAGATCAGATCTGCCATCTCATCAGTTCTGTATATTGCAAAGCCAATCGCCGCGGCAGCCTGCTCTGCCGTTCCTTCCCCACCGTGAATGTAGCGGTTCACATACTCGCATCCACCGTAGTCTCCCTCCAGTGCAAATGCTCTTATCCCGGCATTTTCCACCAGATTTTGAAATAAGGAAAGTTTTAACTGCTGAAATTCCACATTTCCATGCGATGCTTCCCCTAATGCCACAATCTTTGTTTTCTCCGGTATTTTTATATTATCCACCTGGTCTGCGTATTGCATAAATTCCGTTTCATCAGCACATGGTCCGGTACCAAATCCTCCAAAATGAGAATATATACTGCTGACAGCAACTATACCTAACAGGATTATACCTGCGACAGCCCAGATTCGCGAATGTTTTTTCTTTTTCATAAATTTTCCTCCCCAAAAATTATCTGCTTTACTTAATTCACGACTTTATCTTAACAAAAAAGGAAATGTACCGCCATTTTATTAGCTTACATTTCCCTGATAAATCTTACATTTTTGTAAGATTGGAAGAATCTTCAAATTTATATTGCAAGATAACTTTACTTCCCAAAAGTGTGATCGCCTTTTGTGGACAATTACATATACAGCGGTAACACATGGTACACTGATCCCTTGGGTTGGGTTTTCCTTTTTCCATGATTATATTTTTCATGGGACAAATTTCCGCACACATACCACACCCCGTACAATCCTCATTTATTTTTAATTGATCGGTATATCCCGCTGTCTTTTTATAAAACCAGAGCCTTTGTCCAAAAAGTCCTGCTATATGTGAGAAAATTGTCAGCCCCTCTTTCGGATAATCCCCCTGTTTTATCCGTTTTGCAGCTTCATAAATCTTTCTGTCAGCTTTTTCAATGATCTTTTTATTTTCTTCCATCTGCCTTTTCAACAGCTTACTGTCGCACACGGAATCGGGCATTTTAATATGTACGCCGCCCAAAATCACTGCTCCGTATTTTTTCAGAAGTCTTGCTGCACATCCGGAGCCGTCCCCGCTAAATGCTCCCATGGTCGCGACACATATCATTTTCCTGCCTTTCCATAAAGAGGCATGCATTTGGATAAAATCTCTTACCATGTATGGTGCATTCGAAAACTGCGTCGGATACCCAAGGATCACTGTTTCGTTTCTTTTTATTTTATCAATGATAAATTCATCTTCTAACGGAACCACATCGGCTGACGCATCGATTAATTTTACCAGCTTTGTAACGCAGTATTTCGTATTACCTGTACCACTCAAATAAATTCCTAACATACACTTACTCTCTCCCGATAGAATTTTATGCATTTCCTTTAAGTGCAACCTCAACCGCCTTCTTAATAACAATACTCGAATTCGTCGCACCTGAAACTGTATCGACGTCTATTCTCTGTTCATCAACGATCTCATTTGCAACAGCTTCTGCGGCTTTGCCACGTTCCTGTCTGTGTTCTAAAATACGAACATCTATAATCTTCCCACCACTCACATCTACTTCCACTTTTGCATATATAAAATTCACATCATATTCTCAGATATAAACTCCATCCGGAATATCCGAAATATTTACTTCTTCAATAGTCGTTTCCTTTACCGCCCGCTTATACTCTCCAACACGATCTATATAAGCAGTTCCAAAAATTGATGCTAAAAGAAGAAACAACATAATAAGAATCATCACTATCTTTTTTCTGGATATACTCATTTCAAACTCCTCATCTTTCTATTATTCTGGTATTTTCTCTATGGAATGGTACAACATGCCAAACCCATCCTCTAAAAATTCACTCTTTGATAAATCCATCGA
>UMDL01011602.1_pt1 | contig 9676 bp, 9 predicted proteins | sample 1964481 | NCBI WGS metagenome assembly UMDL01 (sample SAMEA4835993, study PRJEB28245) | human gut metagenome | biome: gut microbiome; material: fecal sample | place: Denmark | collected 2008 | reverse complement strand
GCCGAGTCGACCACGCCGCGGCGGGAGCAGATGACCTGCCCTTCGTTGATGACAGATCCGCTCTTGCAGTAGGCGCAGTGCTTTTCAATGTCCTTGCGGAACAGATGGAACATGGTCTCCCTCCCCTTTCTTTTACAGGCTGCGGACGACGAGCTTGCCGTCCTCCATCGACGCATGGATCTGCGTGACGGGGTGCTCGTAGGAGTCGATGATCTGCGCGGCCATGACGTCTTCGAGCTCTTTCTGAATGGTGCGGCGCAGATTGCGCGCGCCGTAGGTCGCGGAGTAGGACTTCTTGACGAGGTAGTCCTCAACATCCTCGTCCCACGTAAAGTGCAGGCCCTTGTCCTCAAGGCTCTTTTGCAGCTCAGAGAGCATGATGTGGGCGATGCCGGCGAAGTTCTTCTCGTCAAGGCGGTTGAAGCAGATGACCTCGTCCACACGGTTCAGGAATTCGGGGCGCAGGAACTCGCCGAGCGCCTTCATAGCGCGGTCGCGGTTCTGCTCGTTCACCGTGTGGCCGAAGCCGACAGTTCCCTCCTTGCGCTCGCTGCCCGCGTTGGACGTCATCACGATGACGGTGTTTTCAAAGTTGACCTTGCGGCCGTGGGAGTCGGTGATCTCGCCGTCGTCGAGAATTTGCAGCAGGACGTTCATCACGTCGGGATGCGCCTTTTCGATCTCGTCGAAAAGGATGACGGCGTAGGGCTTGCGGCGAATCTTTTCGGTCAGCTGGCCGGCTTCATCATAGCCGACATAGCCCGGGGGCGAGCCGACGATGCGGGAGACCGAGTGCTTTTCCATAAACTCGGACATGTCGAAACGAATCAGCGCATCGGGCGAATTGAAGAGATCCTGCGCCAGCTGCTTGACAAGCTCGGTCTTGCCGACGCCCGTGGGGCCGACAAAGATGAAGCTCACCGGCTTGTGCTTGGGCGAAATGCCCACGCGGTTGCGGCGTATCGCCGCGGCGACTGCCTCGATGGCCTCGTCCTGACCGACGATGTGCTCTTTTAAGCGCTTGTCAAGCTCGCTCAGACGGCGGAACTCGTCTTCACGGATACGCGAGGCGGGAATCTTCGTCCAGAGCTCGATCACGCGGGCGAGGTTGTCCATCGTGAGCTGCGGGTCACCCTGCGCGCAGAGCTCGTCGAGCTCGGTCTGCGCCTTGATGGTAAGGCTCTTGAGCTCGGCCAGACGCTCAAAGTCGGGTTCTTCTGCGCCCTGCAAAAGCTCGCGCTCCTTGTCGTAATCCTCGATCTCGCGGCGCAGCTCCATGCGGCGGTTGATGTTCTTGTCGTGCAGGTTCAGATCCGAGCATGCCTCGTCGATGAGGTCGATGGCCTTGTCGGGCAGGAAACGGTCGGTGATGTAGCGCTCGGATAGCAGCACTGCCTGACGCAGAATACCCTCGGGAATTTTGACACCGTGGAACTGCTCATAGTAGTGGGCGATGCCCTTCAAAATTTTGAGCGTGTCCTCCATGTTCGGCTCGTTGACCGTGACCGGCTGGAAGCGGCGCTCGAGCGCGGTGTCCTTTTCAATGTGCTTGCGATACTCGGTGAACGTCGTCGCGCCGATGACCTGAATTTCACCTCGGGAGAGCGCAGGCTTCAAGATGTTGGCGGCGTTCATGCTACCCTCGGCGTCGCCCGCGCCGACGATGTTGTGCACTTCGTCGATGACAAGGATGACGTTGCCCATCTTGCGGATCTCCTCGATGAGGCCCTTCATGCGGCTCTCGAACTGGCCGCGGAACTGCGTGCCCGCGACGAGCGCGGTGAGGTCAAGAAGATAGACCTCCTTGCTTCTCAGCTTGAACGGCACGTCGCCCGCGACGATGCGCTGGGCGAGGCCCTCGGCAATGGCCGTCTTGCCGACGCCCGGCTCACCGATCAGGCAGGGGTTGTTCTTCTGGCGGCGGTTCAAGATTTGGATGACGCGCTCGATCTCCTCCTCGCGGCCGACGACCGCGTCGAGCTTGCCGTCGCGTGCGCGCTGGGAGAGATTGATGCAGTAGGAGTCGAGGAATTTGTGCTTGCTCCCCTTTTCGACCTTCTTGTTGCTGCGCGGGCTCTGCGTCTGCTCGGCCTCGTTGCCATTTTGTGCGTCGTTCGCAGCGGGATTTCCGCCGAAAAAGCGGCTCAGGAACGGGAATGTGGCGGTCTTGCCGTCCTCGTCCTCGTTATCGGCGTCCGGATCGTCGGCGTCGGTCAGACCTTCGAGGTTTTCCACGCCGCCGAAGGCGCCCATCATTTCATTGGAGATATTGTCAAGGTCCTCATCCGTGATGCCCATGCGGCGCATCATCTCGTCCACCTGCGGCAGTCCAAGATTTTTCGCGCACTTGAGGCAAAGTCCTTCGTTGACGTTCTGCCCGTTTTCCTGACGGGTGATGAACACAACGGCGATATTCTTTTTACATCTGGAACAAAGTTGCGGCTGCATAGTATTTCCTCCTTGGGGTAAAGATCAGGGTAACAGCGCGGCGACAAGCCCGCGCGGAGTATGACTCATAAAAAACAATAACAGATACGTGCCCTCGTAGTCGGCAAAGGCCTTGACGCCGAGCTTCGGTGCGACATCGCAGACGAGAAACAGCAAAAGTGCGCCCTCGATCAAGCCCAGCGCGCCGCCGCCGATGGTGTTGAGCGCGTTCAGCACTGGCAAGTCTAACACCTTGTCAATGCCTCCCGTCACTAAGCGGAGCAGCAGCGTGAGCACCAAAAAACACAGCACGAACACGAGTGTCCTCACCACGCTGCCGAGCAGCGTCCTTACGGCGGCAAGCGCTGCGTCGCGCGCGGCATTTCGAAGCGACTGACGCACCGCGCCGTCGAAATCGAAGCGCAGCAGCTTTTTGAGAAGCCCTGTCACCGCGAGCGGCGAATCGTCCTGCCGAACGTTTTCCGCGTCCTGCGCGGCGTCGCCGTTTGGCGTTTCACCCGAGGCGTCGCTCTCCGCCGGGGTCTCCCCCTCGATCTGCGGGACATCCCCCTGCGGTGTCTGCGATTCGGTATCAAACCACTCCTCCACGCTCTTTTCAAGGCGCGGCATCAGCATGTCGGTCACGGGCTCGGTCAAAGCGTCGGTCAGAAGCGACGCGCCGATCAGCGCGAGCACGATCGCCGCCAGCGCCATAAAGCTGCGGAACAGCCCCCGCTTGGCGCCGAACACGACGCTTAAAATGAGCACGAGCGCGAAGACTGCATCAATCATAAGACCATTATTCACGTTTCCCGCGCTCCTTTCAAGTCATAAATTGTAACATTTTTAGCGTTTTACAGAAATTACGGAATATAAAGCCAGGCGGACGACGAGCCGATCAGCACCGCCGTACCATCCTCGCGCATGATGACAGAGCGCGCGTACTCCGTGCCGTCCAGCCGCGCGTATTCCTGCAGCTGCGGCGTGTAGAGCACCAGACTGTCGCTGTACAGCACGGCGATATACTTCCCCGCTGCGGACATGGACAGAACCTCCTGGCTGCTGTCAAGGCTTGCCATCTCTGTACCGTCGGACGAGACAGTCACGAGCTTCATGGTGCTGCCCGAGCGGTAGCGGCTCAGCAGCAGCGCCGCATAGTTGTCGCCGCCCATGCTCGAACCGCGCAGATACGGGTATTCGTAGCGATAGCTGCCGGAAAGCGTACCGTCCGATGAAAAGAGCGTCAAGCTCTCGTCCGTCAGGCACGAGAGCGTACCGGCCACGCTGTCGAGCGATAGCAGGAGCGAGCCCGTGAGTGTGTTGACCGAGTCCGCCTTATCGCTGCCGAGGGGATAGATGCTCACCGTGTCGGCGAATGTGCCGTCCGACTCGCCGAGCGTCACCGCCGCCATGCGCTTACAGTCGCGCATGACGACCGCGTCGATGACATAGTGCTCCGAGGAGTTGAAGGCAAACGTCTTCTCGCCCGAAGCGTCGTACACCGTAACAGCAGACTTGTAGCCGCTCTTTTCGGCGTTGAGCGCCAGATAGTCCGAGGAATTGACGCTGACCGACAGGATATTGCCGCTGCACTCGCCGCTCATATCGCGCACAAGGCCGCTTGCAGAGTAAATAAGAAGCGTCTGCCCGCCGATATCATAGACCGCGGCGGTCTGGCCGCCGACAGCGATGGCGGGATTCGTGAGTTTCACACTCATGCTGTCTGCCACGCTGCCGCTGCTGCTGTAGATCGACACCCCCGTCGTCGAGGCGACGATCAGATGGTCGCCGAGCAGCGCAAAGGTGTTGCTGCGGTCGTTGCTGAACGAGTACATTTCCACCTTGCCCTGCTCATCCTGCGTGACCTTATTGTAGGAGAAAAGGCGGCGCACACTGTCAAGGCTGCTCAGGTCCTTCCACGCCGCGGCGACGACCACGGCCAGCACGACCACAAGCGCCAGAATCACCATCAGCGCCCGCTTGAGCCCGCCGCCGGAGCGGCGCGGGGCCGCCTGCGAGCGCCTCAGCTCCTCGCGTGTTCCCTTTTCCTCTTTGAGATCATTCATTGAGCCGTTCATCCTCATACCAAAGTCTCGTCATGTACAGTCCGCCCGGCGGCACCGTGGGGCCGGCGAGCGAGCGGTCGCCGGAGGCCAGGATCTCGGGGATGTCCTCTGGCGTGAGCTTCCCCTCGGCGGCGTAGAGCACCGTGCCGGTGATCGCCCGTACCATGTTATACAGGAACCCGTCCGCGCAGACCTTGAGTTCCAAAAGATCACCCGAGCGCGACACGCGGCAGTAGTGCACGGTGCGCACGGTGGTCTTCGTCTCCGTGCCGACAGAGCGGACGGCGCGGAAATCGTGCGTGCCCTCAAAGGCGCGCGCCGCACGGTCCATCACCTCTTCGTCGAGGTGCTTGGGGTAAAAGTAAGCCCTGTTGACATAGAACGGGTTTTTGATGCGGGAATTATAAATACGGTAGGTGTATTCCTTTTTTTGACACGAGAGGATCGCGTTGAAATCCTCCGCCACCTCAAGCGCCTCGCGCACGACGATATCCTCCGGCGTATGCGTGTTGATGGCAAACGGCAGGCGCTCGACTGGAATGCGCGACTCGGTATGGAAATTGGCGATGTAGCGCTCGGCGTGCACGCCCGCGTCCGTGCGGCCGCAGCCGACGAGCTTGACGTTCCCGCCGCAGACCTTCGAGAGGCCCTTTTCCATCGTCTCGCAGACGCTTGAGACCGTCTTCTGCACCTGCCAGCCGTGATAGGCCGTGCCGTTATACATGAGCTTGAGGGCGATGTTTCGCATAAAAGCGTCCTTTCTTCTTATCGCAGCGCGATGACCGCGGCCACGAGCACGGCATAATAGCCGAGCACCAGATAGTCGCGCGTCTGGTAGTGCAGCACATTGAGCTTCGTGCGGCCTTCGTCGCCGTGGTAGCAGCGGCATTCCATGGCCGTCGCCAGCTCGTCGGCGCGGCGGAACGCGCTGACAAACAGCGGCACAAGCAGCGGCACGAGCGCCTTGGCGCGCTGCATAAGGCTTCCGGTCTCAAAGTCGGCGCCGCGCGCCTTCTGCGCGGACATGATCTTATCCGTCTCTTCGATGAGCGTCGGGATGAAGCGAAGCGCGATCGACATCATCATCGCGAGCTCATGCACAGGGACCTTGATCTTCTTGAGCGGGCCCAGCAGGCTCTCCAGACCGTCCGTCAGGCGGATGGGAGAGGTCGTATACGTGAGCAGGAACGTTCCCATGATCAAAAGCGTGATGCGCAGCATCATCGTGATGGCGGCGCGCACACCCTCGATCGTAATGCGGAAGATCCAAAAATGGCACAGCTCCGTGCCGGGGGTGTAAAAGAGGTTCAAAAGCGCCGTGAACGCGATAATGAACAGCACCGGCTTTAATCCCTTGAAAAGCGCCTTCGCGCCCACGCGCGAGATGCGCACGGCGACGATCAGCGTCAGAATGAGAACGCCGTAGGCAATGTAGCTCTTCGCCGTAAAGAGCGCCACGACGTAAAACACCGTGACAAGGAGCTTTGTGCGCGGGTCGAGCTTATGGGCGAGCGTGTCGCCCGGGAAAAACTGGCCGAGCGTGATATCCTTCAGCATTTTTTGCCGCCCCCTCTCTTGAGCGCGACAAGCTCTTTGCTGAGCTCATCGACGGTGTAAACGGCGGGGTTGATGGCAATGCCTTTATCGCGCAGCGCCATCGCGACGCGCGTGACCTGCGGCACGTCGAGGCCCGCTGTCATCAGCTCGTCGCCGCGGGCGAAGACCTCGCGCGGCGTGCCGCTCATGAGCACGTGGCTGTCCGACAGGACAACGATGCGGTCGACGTTTTTCGCGATCTCCTCCATGCTGTGGCTCACGAGCACGACGGTCGTGCCGCGCGCGCGGTGGAATTCGCGGATGTTTGAAAGCAGCTCTTCCCTGCCCTGCGGGTCAAGGCCCGCGCTCGGCTCGTCGAGCACGAGCACCTCGGGCTCCATCGCAATGACGCCCGCGATGGCCACGCGGCGCTTCTGTCCGCCGGAGAGGGCGAACGGCGATTTTTCCAGCAGATCGTCGGTAAGCCCCGCAAAGTGCGCGGATTCACGCACGCGGCGGTCGATCTCGTCTTTGGATAGGCCCATGTTCGTCGGGCCGAACGCGATATCGCGGTAAACGGTCTCTTCAAAGAGCTGGTATTCCGGATACTGGAACACGAGGCCCACGCGGAATCTTACGTCCCGAATTTTCTTCGGGTCCGACCAGATGTCCTCCCCGCCAAGCAAAATGCGGCCGGAGGTCGGCTTGAGCAGGCCGTTCAAGTGCTGGATCAGCGTCGACTTGCCGCTGCCCGTGTGGCCGATGATGCCCAAAAATTCGCCGCGATAGATCGCGAGCGACATATCCTGCACCGCACTGCGGCAAAAGGGCGTACCCTCGCCGTAGGTGTGCGTCAGGTTTTCTACACGAATGATCTCTTCCAAGGTTACAGTCCTCTTAGGTAAAATTTTTCGCAATGACGTCTGCGCATTCCTCTACGGTGATGGCATCCACGGGGACGTCCATCCCCGCCTCGCGCAGGGAAAAGAGCAGCGAGACCGTGTCCGGCACGGCAAGGCCGATGTCCTCCAGCTCCTTTTTGCGGGTGAAAACCTCGCGCGGCTTGCCGTCCATGACGACAAGGCCGTCGTTCATCACGATCACGCGGTCGGCGTGCTCGGCTTCGTTCATGTGGTGGGTGATGAGGACGACCGTGATGCCCTGCTCGCGGTTGAGCTTTTCGACGGCCGCGAGCACCTCGCGCCGGCCGATGGGGTCGAGCATGGCGGTCGCCTCGTCGAGCACGATGCACTCGGGCTTCATCGCCAGCACGCCCGCGATGGCGATGCGCTGCTTCTGTCCGCCGGAGAGCAGGTGCGGCGCGTGCTTGACGAACTGCGTCATGCCGACGGCCTCGAGCGCGTCGTCTACGCGCTTTCTGATCTCGGCGCTCGGCACGCCCAAATTCTCGGGAGCGAACGCGACATCCTCTTCGACGACATTCGCCACGATCTGGTTGTCCGGATTCTGGAACACCATGCCCACGCGCCTGCGAATTTCAAGCAGGAGCGATTCGTCCATCGTGTCCATGCCCTCGACATAGACCTTGCCGCCGCTTGGCAGCAGGACTGCGTTGAAGGTCTTGGCAAGCGTCGATTTTCCGCTGCCGTTGTGGCCGAGGATCACGACAAAGCTGCCGCGCTCGATGGTCACATCCACCCCGCGCAGCGCGCGGGTGTTCACCTGGTCTTCCGTGCCCGGATAGGTGAAGGCCAGGTCTTGGGTCTTGATCATTTCCATAAAAGTTGCGTTCCTTAATCGTTATCCCGAAAGAGCCTTCGGGGATTCATCGCCGCAAAGCGGCGGATTCCTTTATTCCGAGAACCAGCGGCCCGTCGCGCCGCAGGGCAGCGCGAGCCCCGTCTCCGTCACGGGCAGGCCCAGCTCGTCCCACGTGACCTTGCCGCCGTACTTTTCCGCAACGAGCAGGTGCAGCATGTAGCCGAGCACCGAGGGAGCGAGCCCCGTCGTATACGAGTTGATGATGACAAAAAGCGGCTTGTCCGATAAGACCTGCGCGCAGAGCTTCACGAACGGGAAAAGATTGTCCTCCAACTTCCAGACCTCTCCTCCGGGGCCGCGGCCGTAGCTCGGCGGGTCCATGATGATGGCGTCATACACCTTGCCGCGGCGGATCTCACGCTCGACAAATTTCGCGCAGTCGTCGATGATCCAGCGCACCGGCGCATCGGAAAGGCCGCTGACACGCGCGTTCTCGCGCGCCCAGTTGACCATGCCCTTTGCCGCATCCACGTGGCAGACCTGAGCGCCTGCCGCCGCACACGCGACCGTCGCGCCGCCGGTGTAGGCGAAGAGGTTCAGCACGCGGATGGGCCGGCCCGCGTTTTTGATCTTCTCGCGCGCAAAATCCCAGTTGACGGCCTGCTCGGGGAACAGGCCCGTGTGCTTAAAATTCATGGGCTTGACCTGGAATTTGAGATCCTTGTAATTTACCGTCCAGCTCTCGGGCAGCTTCTCCTTGTCCCAATGTCCGCCGCCTGAGGACGAGCGGTAATAGCGGCCCTGCGCGTTGCGCCAACCGCGGTTCGTGCGCGGTGTCTCCCAGATCGCCTGAGGGTCAGGCCGCACCAGAATTTGCTTTCCCCAGCGTTCGAGCTTTTCTCCGCCGCCGCAGTCCAGCAGCTCATAATCTTCCCAACCGTCCGCGATCCACATACATTTTCTCCTTTGCCGCATGGGCATACTTGCTCATAATAATCAATGTATTATACTACGCATTCGATTGAATAGTCAATGTATAAATCGTGAACGATCCTGCGCCATTCGCTTAATTTTCTTTTCCCGTGGACTTTGCCGCGCGCTTGTGGTATGCTGGCAGAAACGACACAAGGAAAGCTGGTCTTTTTTGATGGATAAACTGCTGCTGCACTCCTGCTGCGCCCCCTGCTCGGTCTACTGCGTGGACACGCTGCGCGCCGACGGGATCGAGCCCACGTCACTCTGGTTCAACCCGAACATTCACCCCTGGACGGAGTATGACGCGCGCCGCCGCACGCTGCTCGAATACGGGGAAAAAGAGCATGTAGAAGTGCATATTTTAGAGGATTACGTCCTGCGCGACTTTGTCCGCGCCGTGAGTGCGGATATCGACCACCGCTGCGCGCACTGCTACACCATCCGCCTCGGCACGGCGGCCAAATACGCCGCCGACCACGGCTACGACGCGTTCACATCGTCCCTGCTCATCTCTCCGTATCAGAACCACGAGCTCTTAAAGGCCGTGGGCGAGACGATGGGCAAGAAGTACGGCGTCGAATTCTACTACCGTGACTTCCGCCCCGGTTTTCGCGAGGGGCAGGCCAAGGCGCGCGAGATGGGCCTCTACATGCAGAAATACTGCGGCTGCATCTTCTCTGAAGAGGACCGCTATTCGACCAAGATCGAAAAGGCGAAAAAGCGCTACGCCGAAGAATAAGCAGCTTGCAAAAGACAAGACCCGTTGGATGCTCCAACGGGTCTTTTTTCATTCTTTCGCGGCGATCAGCGCGTCGTGCACGAGCTGCAAGGCGCGCTCTGCGTCGTCGCGCAGGACGTAAAAGCTCATGAACCGCTCCCCCGCCGCAACGGCGAAGACGGTGATCTCCGCCCGTTCGAGCGCCGTGACGGCTATCTTCTCTTTCTCGATG
>UMDL01022103.1_pt1 | contig 9689 bp, 8 predicted proteins | sample 1964481 | NCBI WGS metagenome assembly UMDL01 (sample SAMEA4835993, study PRJEB28245) | human gut metagenome | biome: gut microbiome; material: fecal sample | place: Denmark | collected 2008 | reverse complement strand
CGGCTCCTGCTCTGCCACGACCTCGGCCGACGTCTCCACATCGATGTCCGACGCAATGTCGTGCGGCCACACGTTGCCAGCCACAAGACCCAGCGCCACAACCACCGCAAATATTCTTTTTGTACGCATGCTTTTATCCCGGCAGACCGCTTTTAATCACATTATAGCTTTTCTCGAGCAATTCCTCGGTCAAAGCCTTGTTGTCAGCACCCACCTTGTCAAAATATATTGGTTTATGGATTGTCAGCGATATTTTTCCCGGAGTGATGCGGAATGTGTTTTTAGGCATCACGTCGTAAGAGCCGTCGATTGTCAGCGGCACTATCGGAAGCCCGAATTCAGTGGCAAGTGAGAACGCGCCACGCTTGAATTTCTTCATCTCGCCGTCAGGCGTACGCGACCCTTCGGGAAACACCACAAGCGACATACCTCCCTTCAGAATGCGCTTTGCGCTGTCCATGGTCTGCTGTATCGCCGACGCCGACGAACGGTCCACCATAATATGCTTCGATATGCGGCAGGCTGCGCCAACAAACGGAATTTTCTCCAAACTCTTCTTCATCATCCACTTGAAGTTGTGGTTCAGATAGCCATATACAAGATAAATGTCGTAAGCACCCTGATGGTTTGCCACAAACACATACGACGTCTTGGGGTCGATATTCTCGCGGCCTTTCACCTCAACCTTGACAAACATCAGTATGCACCACAGCTTGGCCCAGAAGTGCGCAGGATAATAGCCACCGCGCCTACTCATTCCGAGCAAACTGAAAAAGATGGTCAGCAACGCGGTGATAATAGTCATCACCAACAAAATAGGCATAGCCACACACCACTGATACACAGCAAGAATATGTTTCATAAGAATCCAGTTTTCGTTATCCGCCCATTGCGGACAGTTTTTCAGTTGCAAAATTAGACAAATTCCACGAATTATCTGCCTATTGCCCTAAAAAACCACCAATTCAAGCTCCGCTCCCCCATTTAAAGCCGAAAAGCCATTCCAGCCTGCCCGCAAACCGGCAGCATTCTTGAACAAACAAATCTGCGCGACAGCCCCAAGCGACAAAAAACCGGAGCAGAAATCCCGCAATCACGACAATTCCGCTCCGGTTAATCAAACTTAATTGAAAAGTTTCTCTGGAAGAGACATTTCTACATCACTACTTTCACTGTTTGATTTCCAATCTTCACAAGATACAACCCATCCTTCGGAAGCATTATCCGCTTCTCATCACCTTTGTAGACCAATTGACCAGCAGTTCTTAATTTGGGTGTCCCATTCCGAAGTCGGAAAATTAACTTTCATCAAATTGTAAGCCAATCATTTTCATGAGAAATTTCACCCTAAACAATCAAACTTCCGACACCCGAAATATTTCCGGTTTCCCAAAACTATATACTAAAATCTCACTCCCCCAAAGTCAAGACATACGTGCAAAACAGAAAATGATTTACGCCTAATTTATCCAACAAAATTAATTCATTATCTTTGCATAGAATTCAATTTAGTGATTGGCATGGAAGGTATAAATAGGCTGAAGTCGGTTTTGGTAGAAAAGGAGAAAACAGGAAAATGGTTGACTGAACAGTTGGAAAAAGATTCATCAACTGCATCTAAATGGTGCACCAATGTCTAACAGCCTGATTTGGTTACTCTTTCAAGAATAGCAGAATTATTAAATATTGAACAAAGAGAACTAATCAATAAAAGTAAGTAGATACTATTTGATAACATTGGAAAGAAAAAGATAAAATGACAAGCATACAGCAAAGAGAACAGCTGCAATCTCAGATTTGGAAAATAGCCAATGAAGTGCGTGGGGCAGTAGATGGATGGGACTTCAAGCAATTCGTCTTGGGGACATTGTTCTACCGTTTCATCAGTGAAAATTTTACAGATTATATTGAAGGTGGAGATGATCGTATAAATTATGCATCTTTGCCAGACAGCATTATCACTCCGGAAATTAAAGATGATGCAGTAAAAACAAAAGGGTACTTTATATATCCAAGCCAGCTTTTTGTCAATGTTGTAAAGACTGCCAATACAAATCCCAATCTTAACACAGATTTGAAAGCCATCTTTGATTCTATTGAAAGCTCAGCCAATGGTTACGCTTCCGAAAAGAATATCAAAGGGTTGTTTGCCGATTTTGATACTACCAGTACAAGGCTTGGCAATACAGTTGAGGATAAAAACAGTCGTTTGGCAGCTGTTTTGAAAGGTGTGGAAGGTTTGAATTTTGGGAGTTTTGAAGAACATGAGATTGACCTTTTCGGCGATGCTTACGAATTTCTTATAAACAATTACGCCGCCAATGCAGGAAAGTCGGGAGGCGAATTTTTTACTCCGCAAAATGTCTCAAAACTCATTTCACGACTTGCCATGCACAGGCAGGCTACTGTCAATAAGATATACGACCCTGCCGCAGGTTCGGGTTCATTACTATTGCAAGCTAAAAGGCAGTTTGAAGACCGCATAATTGAAGATGGATTCTTCGGACAAGAGATAAATCATACAACCTACAACTTGGCTCGTATGAATATGTTCCTGCATAATATTAATTACGATAAGTTTAACATTGCTCTTGGGAACACACTGATTGATCCTCAATTCGGTGATGACAAGCCATTTGATGCCATTGTTTCCAATCCACCTTATTCAGTAAATTGGATTGGTTCGGATGATCCGACTCTTATCAATGACGACCGCTTTGCTCCTGCCGGGGTACTTGCTCCGAAATCAAAAGCCGATTTTGCTTTTGTTCTTCATGCGTTATATTATCTCTCAAGCAAGGGACGTGCAGCTATTGTCTGCTTCCCCGGTATTTTCTATAGAGGCGGAGCTGAGCAGAAAATCAGGAAATATTTAGTGGACGGGAACTTTGTTGAAACCATTATCTCATTGCCTTCCAACTTATTCTATGGCACTTCGATAGCGGTAAATATTCTGGTTCTGTCAAAGCATAAGTCCGATACTAAAATCCAGTTCATAGATGCAAGCGGAGAAAGTTTCTTCACGAAAGAGACCAACAACAATGTACTCGAAGACAAACAAATAGACAGGATTATAGCCATCTTTGATAAAAAGGAAAATGTTGACTATATTGCCAAATCGGTTGATTATAAAGTCATTGTCGAGAACGATTACAACTTGTCAGTAAGCAGTTATATTGAGATAGAAGACACTCGTCCAAAGACTGACATCAAGGAACTGAACGAGCGTATTCGTAGGATTGTGGCGCGGGAAAACGAACTGCGTGCGGAGATAGACAAAATAGTAGCTGAATTAGAGAAGGCTTAATTATGAGTAAGTTGCAAGAATTAATACAGAAACTTTGCCCGAATGGAGTTGAGTACAAGAAGCTGGGAGATTTCTGTGAAATAAAAACAGGTAAAGGAATTACAAAATCCGATGCAGTTTTAGGTGGTACATATCCAATTATCAGCGGAGGGCAATCGCCTATGGGATATTACCATACTTTTAACAGAGAGGCAAATACCGTAACAATATCACGCGTTGGCGCGTATGCGGGGTTTGTAAATTATATTAAAGAGCGGTTTTATTTAAATGACAAGTGCTTTTCTGTCATTCCTGCATCAGAAAGAGTATCTACACTTTTTCTTTTTTATACTCTTAAGAATATGGAATCCAAAATAAAAGAATTGCAAAGCGAAGGTGGAGTTCCAACTATTAATACAACGAAGGTGAGTAATTTGGAAATACCTCTTCCTCCATTTGAGATACAGGAAGAAGTTGCTCTGATTCTTGACCGCTTCGCGGAATATGCAGCGGAGCTGCAAGCGGAGCTGCAAGCGGAGCTGCAAGCGAGACAGGAGCAATACGAATACTACAGAGATAAACTGTTGAGTTTCAATAATATAAATGGGGGGGGTGCGCAAGCGTAACTTGGATGAAAATGAGTGAGATAGGTACATTCATAAGAGGCAATGGCTTGCAAAAAAAGGATTTTACAGAAAGTGGAATCCCTTGTATTCATTATGGTCAGATATATACACACTATGGGACATTTGCAGCAAAGACCAAATCGTATGTAAACAGTGAAACAGCCAAGAAGTGCAAAAAAGCTCACTATGGCGATTTGGTATTTGCAACCGTAAGTGAGAATATTGATGATGTTTGCAAATGTGTTGCTTGGCTTGGAGATGAAGAAATTTGTATTAGTGGAGATAGTCTAGCTTTTTCTCATAATCAAAATCCCAAATACATTGCGTATTATTTTCAAACATATACATTTGTAAAATACAAAAGGAGTAGAGTTACAGGGACAAAAGTCATTAGGTTGCATCAATCACAATTAGAACAATTTGAGATTCCTATACCTCCCCTAACAGAACAAGAACGTATAGTTTCTATTCTTGATAAGTTTGAAGCATTGGTTAGCGACCTAGTACAAGGATTACCCGCAGAGATTGCAGCAGTGCAAGAGCAATATGAATATTATAGAGATAAACTCCTATCATTTCCAAAGTATAAACTAAGTGCTTGATATGGGAAAGACATTGACTGAAATAGCTCAAACGCTTAAAAATACCAATAAGAAGGTACAATTGATTTATGCCTTCAATGGTGTTGGAAAAACTCGCCTTTCTCGTGAGTTTAAGGAGTTGGTTGCACCCAAAACTGAAGGTGAAGAGACAGAAGAAGAGAAGCCATTAAAAGTTCTCTACTATAATGCCTTTACCGAAGATTTGTTCTATTGGGATAATGATTTGGATGAAGATACCAATAGAAAGTTAATCATACACCCAAACAGTTTTACTGATTGGATTTTCAAAGATCAAGGTCAAGAGTCTAATGTAATTACCCATTTCCAACATTATACTAATGACAAGCTTACTCCGTCATTTAATAAAGACTTTAACGAGATTACATTTTCATTAGAGCGTGGAGATGATAATAAGATAGACAATATTAAAATCTCCAAAGGAGAAGAGAGTTGTCTTATTTGGTGTGTATTTTTTAGCTTGATAAAACTGGTTGTAGATACATTGAATGAGTCGGAACCTTCAAATCGTGACACTAACCAATTTGATGAGTTAGAATATATTTTTATCGATGACCCTGTCAGTTCTTTGGATGAGAATCACCTAATAGAACTTGCTGTTAATATTGCTGAATTAATAAAGTCGAGTCAATCTGATATTAAGTTTATCATTACAACTCATAATCCATTGTTTTATAATGTACTTTACAATGAATTGGAGCTAAAGAAGAAAAATAAGCAGGGGAACGAGTGCTGCTATCTATTAAAGAAAGAAGACGACGGCACATATGAGTTGAATGGGAAACTTGGAGATTCAAATAAAAGTTTCTCATACCACTTGTATTTGAGGTCCGTCCTCCAAGAAGCAGTTGATGATAATAAGATTGAAAAGTATCATTTCATGCTTCTTCGAAATCTTTACGAAAAGACCGCAAACTTTTTAGGCTATCCACAATGGTCAGACTTGTTACCTGATGACAAGAAGACATATTATAACAGGATTATTCAATTCACAAACCATTCTACATTGTCAAACGAGGCTGTCCCAGAACCTACGGAGCCTGAAAAGAATACATTAAAATTGCTCTTAAAGCATCTTGTCGATAATAACTATTATACCGAATAATAAAATGGCATATTATAACACTATAGCAGAATCTAATAATTTTATAGTTCTTGATGACTATACAAAGTATAATGAACTTCACGAGCCATCGGTTACATATCAATCAGAGGCAAGCCTTGAGCAAGAGTTTATTCAAGATTTGGTGCATCAAGGTTATGAATATTGTCCTGATATTTCGACTCCCGAAGCGTTGTTGGCTAATGCCCGCATACAGATTCAGGAATTGAATGAGATGGCGTTTTCTGATAATGAGTGGCTACGCTTTGTGGAGGAATATTTGGATAAACCAGGTGATACTTTGGTTGATAAAACTCGTACGATTCACGATAACTACATATATGATTTTGTTTTTGATGACGGACATATCAAAAACATCTATCTTGCCGATAAACAAAATATTGCCCGAAATAAGGTGCAGGTAATTAATCAGTTTGAGCAAGTCGGCACACAGGCTAATCGCTATGATGTGACGATATTGGTCAATGGTTTGCCGTTGGTTCAGGTTGAATTGAAAAAACGCGGTGTGGCTATCCGAGAAGCATTTAATCAAGTACACCGCTACTCTAAAGAAAGTTTTAATAGTGACAATTCACTGTTTAAATACATTCAGATATTTGTAATATCAAACGGTACGGATAGCCGTTATTTTGCCAATACCGTAGAGCGAAACAAGAACAGTTTCGACTTTACCATGAATTGGGCAAATGCAAAAAACAAATTGATAAAAGACCTGAAAGATTTTACAGAGACTTTTTTCCAAAAAAATACGTTGCTTAATATTATTTTTACATATTCCGTCTTTGATGTCAACAATACTTTGCTAATCATGCGCCCGTATCAGATTGCTGCGACAGAACGTATGTTATGGAAAATCAGAAGCGCATACCAAGCAAAAAAATGGTCAACCACCGAAGGTGGCGGATATGTATGGCATACCACAGGTTCCGGAAAAACGCTTACCAGCTTTAAGGCTGCACGATTGGCAACACAATTGGACTTTATAGATAAAGTATTTTTCGTCGTTGACCGTAAGGACTTGGACTATCAGACCATGAAAGAATACCAACGATTCTCACCTGACAGTGTCAACGGTTCGGAAAGTACTGCTGGTTTGAAACGGAATATTGAAAAAGAAGACAATAAAATTATCGTCACTACAATTCAGAAACTAAATAATTTGATGAAAAGTGAAGGTAATTTGCCTGTTTATCAAAAGCAGGTAGTCTTTATTTTCGATGAATGCCACCGTTCCCAATTCGGTGAAGCACAAAAACAGTTAAAAAAGAAATTCAAAAAATATTATCAGTTCGGTTTTACCGGCACTCCTATATTCCCAGAGAACGCTCTTGGGGCAGATACAACGGCAAGCGTATTCGGCAGGGAATTGCATTCATACGTGATAACGGATGCCATCCGTGATGAAAAAGTATTGAAATTCAAAGTTGATTATAATGATGTTAGACCTCGTTTCAAAGAGATAGAAACGGAAAAAGACGAACTAAAGCTAAGTGCTGCGGAAAATAAGCAGGCATTGCTTCACCCTGCCCGTATTAATGAAATTTCGGAATACATATTACAGAATTTCAGAATCAAAACGCATCGTAATCAGGGAGATAGCAAAGGTTTTAACGCTATGTTTGCCGTAAGTAGTGTCGATGCCGCCAAATGCTATTATGAAAAGTTAAACAGTTTGCAAAAAGGTTCTGAAAAGCAGTTGAAGATCGCTACCATTTTCTCTTTTGCTGCCAATGAGGAACAAAGTGCAATAGGCGATATTGCAGACGAGAATTTTGAACCATCAGCAATGGAACTCAGTGCAAAAGAGTTCTTGACTAAGGCTATTATTGACTATAACGCTATGTTTGGCACTAATTATAGTGTTGACAGCAAAGAGTTTCAGAATTATTACAGAGACCTTGCCAAGAGGGTGAAAAACAAAGAGATAGATTTGGTGATTGTAGTGGGGATGTTCCTGACAGGTTTTGACGCTCCTACTCTGAATACTCTGTTTGTGGATAAGAACCTGCGTTATCATGGATTGATACAGGCATTTTCTCGCACAAACCGAATTTATAATTCGACCAAGACCTTCGGTAATATTGTTACATTCAGAGATCTTGAACAGCATACCATTGATGCCATAAAACTGTTTGGTGATGAAAAAACGGCAAATTTCGTATTAGAAAAGAGTTATAAGGAATATCTGGAAGGTTTTAAAGACATTGTTTCCGGTGAAGCTCGAAAAGGATATATCGAAATTGTAAAAGAACTGAATGATAAATTTCCCGATACAGATGATATTGCTACAGAACAGGATAAGAAAGAATTTGTCAAGTTGTTTGGCGAATATCTGCGGGTGGAAAACATATTGCAAAATTATGATGAATTTACAGCTTTAAAAGCATTCCAAACTGTTGATACTGATAATCCGGAAGCAGTAGGTGCGTTTAAAAATGAATATTTTGTAACAGATGATGACATTGCTAAAATGCAAAAATTGGAAATGCCGTCTGATAGAATTATTCAGGATTACAAATCAACTTATAACGACATCAGAGATTGGTTGAGGCATGAAAGAGAGGGAAAGAAAACTGAAAAATCAAAAATAGACTGGGATGATGTCATATTCGAGATAGACCTGCTTAAATCGCAAGAAATAGATTTGGATTATATTCTTGAACTTATATTCGATAAGAATAAAAAGAAGTTGGATAAGGCTTCATTGATAGAAGAAATTCGCCGAGTTATCAGGTCAAGTGTTGGTAACAGATCCAAAGAGAGTCTGATAATTGATTTTATCAATCAATCAAACTTGGATTCGTATGTTGATAGAACGGATGTTATAAAGGCGTTCTATGAATATGCACAAGCAGAATTGAAAAAAGAAGCTGTTGCTTTGATTGCAGGTGAAAATCTGAATGAAAAAGAAGCCCAGCATTATATTGAACTCTCGTTGAAACGTAAATTTGCCAATGAGAATGGGACAGACTTCAATAATATTTTGCCTAAAATGAGTCCTTTGAATCCGCAATATCTGACAAAGAAGCAAACTGTGTTTCAAAAAATCGTCGCTTTTATTGAGAAATTCAAAGGAATCGGAGAACAATTGTAATAGGAGACAATATGGTCAATACTTCTGTTTTGGGTTGGAACACAATAGAATTTCATTATTGGTTTAATTATGATAGCCACACGATGAATGCCGTTGTATTCAATAAGCATGAGTACAATTTTTAGGTATAGCTAAAGTGATTGCACAATAACGCGAGTTCGGGATAACAGACCACAAACGAAATTATAAAGAAAATGAAACGGCAGCTGATTTAGTTGCTGCTTCTTTCCCGACTCCATCATCGTGTCTCCCAAAAATCTTCGTCGAAAAGTTTAGCTATTTTATGAAGCCTTGCCATCAGCATAGTTTGTGTATAAGCTCCTTGTTCAGCGACAGTATGCTTTCCCCTCAATCGCCTATTCCGCATGGATTTCACGGAAAGGCGCTACACGTCTAATCGCATACGGGGAGATCGAGGATGTGGCGCACAACGTCGGTGGCTTCGCGCACGGTCTTGATGCCGTCGATGCGCATCGACCTTCGGTTGTTGTGCTCATTGAGGTTGGCTTTGCGCACATTCTGCTGCAGATAAGTCAGGATGCGTCCGAATGCCGGCGACTCATTGACTGTGGCATCAACCTCTACATACAAAAGGAACAACTTACATTATTGGACGAAGAAGGACATCCGTCCCTCTTTGCCACGATAATGATAGCCACGCTTTCAACCTGTGCGCAATTGGAACGTGATAACATCTCATTCCGATTGCAGTCAGGACGGAAGCGGTATATAGAGAAAGGTGTAAAACTCGGACGCAAGGTAGGCTCTGTAAAAACGGCAGAACAGATGAAAGCCGAATATAGGGAAGTAATAAGTTTACTCCGCATGGGGTATTCCATTCGGGATGTGGCGAAGTTGAGTGGTAAAGGGTTAAGTACCATACAACGAGTGAAGCGATTACTAAAGGTACAATCATCGCAATAATACTGTTGATTTTACA
>UMDL01048884.1_pt1 | contig 9779 bp, 9 predicted proteins | sample 1964481 | NCBI WGS metagenome assembly UMDL01 (sample SAMEA4835993, study PRJEB28245) | human gut metagenome | biome: gut microbiome; material: fecal sample | place: Denmark | collected 2008 | reverse complement strand
CACACCTGCCCTACCAAGATGTTATCAGTCAAGAAGGTGTATTACAAGACCGGAGCGAAGTTTGGGCTCGAACCATGTTGTCTTGGGCGGCATTATGTTCCCTGTATCGGCAATAGTCATCAGCTGCGTCATCGACACGGGATACAGCGCCAGGGCCATAGCCATTTCACCCGAATCGACGCGGCGCTTCAACTCGGACAAACCACGTATACCCCCTACAAAATCTATGCGCTTGTCGCTGCGCAAGTCTGTAATACCCAGAATATCACGCAGTATAAGATCGCTGGAAACGGTCACATCAAGCACGCCTATGGGATCATCGGGCTTGTAGGTACCGGGGCGTGCAGTAAGCGAGTACCAGTGTCCGCTAAGGTACAGCGAGAAGTTATGTAACGCATTGGGACGATATTCCTCGGTGCCCATATCTTTGACATCGAAGTTCTCAGCCAATCGAGCCAGGAATTGTTCGGGAGTCAGCCCGTTGAGGTCGCGAACCACGCGGTTGTAGTCAATAATCTTGAGCTGAGATGCAGGGAAGGCTACGGCAAGAAAGAAGTTGTACTCTTCGTCGCCCGTATGATTAGGATTGGCCTTAGCTTTTTCATGCCCTACAAGTGCAGCGGCAGCCGTACGATGATGTCCATCGGCAATATATAATGCCGGCATCTTGGCAAACTCAGCCGTAATTGTATCTATGGTTGCCTTATCGTCTATAACCCAGAAGTGGTGTCCGAAGCCGTCATTGGCTACGAAATCATATTCCGGTTCTGTGGCGGATACGCGCTTGATGATGTCGTTGAGCACATCGTTGTCTTCAAAGGCAAAGAACACGGGCTCAATATTGGCATTTTGGGCGCGAACATGCTTCATTCGGTCTTCCTCTTTGTCGCGGCGTGTCAGTTCGTGTTTCTTAATAACGCCATTGAGGTAATCATCCACATTGGCAGCCACAACAAATCCATATTGTGTACGGCCATTCATGGTTTGGGCATATAGGTAGTATTTTTCCTCCGGGTCCTGCATCAGCCATCCGCGCTGGCGGAAGTCCTTGAAGTTCTGCACAGCACGTTCATAGACCTTGGGGTCATGTTCGTCAGTGCCTGGAGCAAAGTCTATTTCAGGCTTGATGATATGGTATAGCGACATCGGATTGCCTTTAGCTTCGATGCGAGCTTCTTCGGAATTGAGCACGTCATAAGGACGCGATGCGACCTTCTCCACATACTCGCGCGGAGGACGGACGCCTTTGAATGGTTTGATTCTAGCCATGGTAATTTAATGTGTGTGGTTGGTAATATGATTTATCAACATTTTTGGCAGGTCTGTATCTTGTAACTCGATATCTAAGTCAGGGTGAGGGTCAACCTTTAGCATTCTGTGCCGGGCTGAAGCCTGCACGGAAAATTGTTTGCGTGCGGTCCGGACCTACAGAGAGCACGGTGATGCCCACTCCCACATATTTCTCTATAAAGCCTATATAGTCTTTGAAGGCTTGGGGCAGCGATGCTTCATCGCGTATGGACGTAAGGTCGTATTTCCAACCATCGAAGACTGTATATTGCGGTTCGATAGGTGCATCATTGACATCAAAAGGGAAATATGTAGTTGTCCTTCCGTTTATAGTATATGCGGTGCAAACTTTTATTCTATCGAAGGTGTCGAGGACATCGCTCTTCATCATTATGAGCTGTGTCACGCCGTTGAGCATTACCGAATAGCGCAGAGCAACCAAGTCGAGCCATCCACAACGACGCTCACGTCCGGTGACAGCCCCGTACTCATGACCACGGTCACGCATCTCACGCCCAACGTCATCATGCAACTCAGTGGGGAATGGACCGCTACCCACGCGCGTACAATAAGCCTTGAAAATTCCGAAGACCTCGCCTATCCGTCTTGGGGATATACCCAATCCGGTACATGCACCGGCGCACACGGTATTGCTCGATGTCACAAATGGATATGAACCGAAGTCGACATCAAGGAGCGTACCCTGAGCACCTTCGCACAATACAGCGCCATCGTTGTCGAGCACCTCATTGACATAGTACTCGCTGTCTATGCGTTCGAAGGTGCGTATATACTCGAGAGCCTCCATCCATGCCTTTTCATTCCGAGCAAGCGTATCAGCATCCACTTGTGCACCCATACGAGCCAGACGGTCCAAGTGCGTAGCCTTGAGCCGAGTATATTTAGCTTCGAAGTCGTAGTCTATATCACCAAGACGCAACCCATTACGACCGGCTTTGTCCGTATAAGTAGGACCTATGCCCTTGCCGGTGGTACCTATGCGTGCAGTGCCCTTCGCATTCTCGCCGGCAGCATCAAGCAGACGATGGGTGGGCAGTATCAGGTGCATCTTGCGCGAAAGGCGCAGCGATGCATGCAGGTCCACGCCGCCGTCGCGTTCAAGTGCACGCGCCTCTTCGGCAAAAAGCGCCGGGTCGAGAACGACGCCGTTGCCTATGACGTTGATTGTGCCTTTTTGGAATACACCGGAGGGTATCGAGCGCAATACAAATTTCTTGTCATCGAATTCAAGAGTGTGTCCGGCATTGGGGCCGCCCTGAAAACGTGCCACCGCAGCGTAATGCGGCGTGAGCACATCTACAACTTTACCCTTGCCTTCATCACCCCATTGTAGTCCGAGAAGTACGTCTGCTTTCATTGTGCTGGTAGGATGTTGTTTATATGGTGTTTAAATATTTAGGCAAGACAATATCCCTGCCTTTGACTACGCAAATTTACGCATTTCTCGTCAAATACCTGCCCGAAATCGACATTTGTTTTCGATGTTATGGGTTACGTTGTTCTCATTATGCTTTGCAGACCATGTTTTCAGAAATTAGCATCCTAATATTGTGGTAATTACCAGCTATCTCAACAACACTATCATATTCATATTTGGCTGTTCGGCGGAAACGCCGTACATTTGCAGCCGTTTTTAGGTATAAAAAGATTTGTTATGGTTTACCAATGCGGAATCATTTTCGGATTCCTTGCTATCGGCGAGTTTGTAGTATGGCTCACCGGAATCAAATTGCCGTCAAGTATCATAGGTATGCTTTTGTTGACGGCTTGTCTGCAACTAAAATGGGTCAAGTTGCGCTGGGTCGAGAGTATAGCCAATTTCTTGGTGAAGAATCTCGGTTTTTTCTTTATCCCACCGGGCGTGGCTCTTATGCTGCATCTTGACATAATCAAGGCGCAGCTACTTCCCATCATTATGGCATCGGCCGCAAGCACCGTCGTCGTTATTGTTGTCACCGGATGGATACACCAGTTGGTCCGTAAATATCAGAGGCATGGAATACATCAATAATCCGTACTTTCTTTTAGCGCTGACTTTTGTCATCTACGGATCGGCACAAATTATCCAGCAAAGGACGCATTTTTCTTTGTTCAGCCCTATCCTGGTGACCATTGCGCTCATCATAGTCTTTCTGACAGCTTATGATATCCCATATGATACATACAATCAATATGGCAAGTACATCGAATTCTGGCTCAAACCGGCCGTCGTAGCACTTGGAGTACCTTTGTACAAACAATTGTCTACCGTCAAGAAGCAATTACTACCTATCACCTTATCAGCCCTCGGCGGATGCATATCGGGCATCATCTCTGTGGTGATAGTGGCCGATTTGTGCGGAGCATCACACGAAATCGTTATGTCCTTGGCCGCCAAGTCCGTTACAACACCTATCGCTATGGAGGTAACCGGATCGTTGGGAGGCATTCCATCACTCACTGCTGCCGTAGTAGTCAGCGTAGGCATCTTCGGTGGAATCATCGGATTCGGCGTAATGCGCTGGTCTCACGTACACAGCCCTATGGCACAAGGTCTTTCAATGGGGACTGCTGCTCATGCCGTAGGCTCGTCGCGCGCCTTCGGTGTCAGCGATCGCTATGGCGCCTTCGCCAGCCTCGGCCTGACTCTCAATGGCATTTTCACCGCCATCCTCACCCCTTCTATATTGCACATCATCGGCTATTTCTAACCGATGGAAGCTATGCTTTCATATCATGGTTAAATCACTCGACCATTATCATGATATGAGTAGTAGTCGCCATCGGTTACAATAAGGTGGTCATTAACTTTTATATCAAATAAGGCCATAGCGTCATTGATTTTGCGTGTGATAACATCGTCCTGCGGACTTGGCATCGTATTGCCTGACGGATGGTTGTGGAGCATGATAACAGCCGAAGCATAAGCATCAAGGGCGGCACGCACGGCAACCTTTGCATCGACGACCGTGGCACTGAGGCCGCCTACACCCAGGCGCACGCTTTTAAGCGGCATCAGCGCCCTATTAAGCAACAATAGCCAAAATTCCTCGTGGTCAAGACCGAGAAACACCGGCGCCATTTTTCGAAAAGCCAATTCGGATGTGCATATTTTTTCTTTTTGTCTTTCGACACAATCGGCGCGCGAACGTTCGCCCAAGTGCAAAGCAGCCAATAGTGTCACCGCCTTTGCTTGACCTATACCCTTGTACCGTTCCATGATTTGCTGCGGCGTCATCCGCATGAGCATCGACAAGTGGCCGTCATTGTCTCTAAGGATATCCTCGGAGAGTTGAAGCACTGATTTGCCCTTAATGCCGGTGGAGAATATTATGGCCATGAGTTCGGCGTCTGTCAAGGCATCAAACCCTTGGGCGATGGCCTTTTCGCGTGGCTTTCGTTCTAACGGAAGGTCGCGTATCAATAGGGTCGGGGTATTATTTTCCACGGCGCATTTCGATTTCTCGGTTAACATCACGTCCGCGACGCAGCACTATCTTGGACACATAAGCCTGTATAAAGCCTGTGCCATAGCCGCCGAGCTGAATGATGGCGGCGGGCACAGCTTTGGCCGCTATTACTACCGAGTGCGTAGCAGCCAGAGCCATAACATACACAGCCACAAGGTATATTCCTATTGGCAGGAGCCACCACGGGGACACCATGATGGCAAGAACAACCATAACAACGGCCAACAGCACGGCTACAGCCGGAAGGGTGTGCACGACCTTGAGCGATTCGGGATAAAGCAACTTGAGAGTGATACGCGACATCCCGAAGACGTATACCTGTCGCAGAAATTTACGGAAATCGACACGGCGCTTGTGCCACACGGGGGCATCTGCTATGAGCGAGGTTGCAAATCCGGCACGCGCTATGCGCTTGCTCATATCTATGTCTTCGGAAAACATCTCACGAAAACCACCTACAGTCTCGTAGACCCGGCGCGAAAAGCCCATATTGAAGGTGCGTGGGGTGAACTTCTCGAGGGCAAGCTTACCACCGCGTATGCCACCGGTGGTAAGGAAGGATGTCATAGTGTAATTTATAGCCTTCTGCGTGGTAGTGAAAGATGAATGGGCGGCATCTGGTCCGCCGTAGCAGTCGGTGGGATGTTCGGCAAGGACCTTAGAGACAGTCTCGAAGTATTCCGGCGGAATTACACAATCGCTGTCAAAGAAAACGAAGTAGTCTCCCTTGGCGCGTTCCATACCGTAGTTGCGAGCGATGGAACGCCCTTCATTGTCTTTATGAAAGTACTTGACATCGAGACCGGCGGCACGAGCATCTTCACACTGCCGACTGCATGGTATCGTTGAGCCGTCCTCGACAATGATTACTTCGAAGTTACAGGCTTTTTGCGCCAGCAGGCTGTCAAGCAGATCGCGGACTTCGTCCGGACGATTGTATACCGGGATAATGACTGAAAATAACATTGTGGCTGTTTTTGTTGTGTTTAGATGTGGTATATGTCTCGGAATGACACTCGCTCGGAGTCACTTGAGACAATATATAGTATAACTCAAGTTATTATTGCCTAAACAATTGTAATACATTTGTTTATGACATTCTACTTTTGTAGTCTTCATAGGTGTAACGACGCAGGTAATGACATTGACCGTCACGGTCGCATAAGACTATGTCCGGATGTTGTATGCCGTTGAACATGGTGGTCTTGACATTGGTGTAGTGGTTCATATCTTCAAATGTCAGGCGCATTCCGGGGCACAGCGGCTTGGTAAAGTGCCAATCACCGACAAAGTCGCCGCTAAGACACGAATTGCCACCGAGCCTGTATGCGATGGTATGTCCGGGCTGTTCGGAAACGCTTTCGCTCACTGTAGGCCGATAGGGCATTTCGAGCGTGTCCGGCATATGACATGCAAAGGATACGTCCATAATTGCGGTATTGACATCGTCATGACTCACTACATCAACGACACTGCTAATAAGGTCTCCGGTGCGCCACATAAAGGCACTGCCCGGCTCAAGTATCACTCGCAAATGCGGATAACGGCGACGAAAACTTTTGAGCAACTCTATGAGGTGTCCTGTGTCATAACCCTGTCGTGTCATCAGGTGGCCGCCCCCCATATTAACCCATTTGGCTTGCGGCAACAGATGTCCGAATTGGTATTCAAAGGCCTCAAGCACCTTGGCCAAGTCGTAAGACGTGGATTCGCACAGCGCATGAAAGTGCAGGCCCTCAATGCCTTCGGGAAGACTATTGCCGATTTCGGAGGCGCTGACACCGAAGCGACTACCAGGAAGTGCAGGATTGTATATGTCCGTATCTATGACGGAGCAATGTGGATTGACACGCAGACCGGCGCTGACACCCATACCACGCAAACGCGCTCCATAGCGTTCCCATTGGCTCAACGAATTGAAAGTAATATATGTGCAGTTGTGTGCATATTCGTCAATGGTGTCGTCCGTATATGCCGGCGAATAGGCGTGAATATTATCGGTAAGGTATTCACGCCCCAAACGCAATTCGTTGATGCTGCTTGCAGTGCATCCGAAGCCGTATTCACGGACAATGTCGAAGGTGCGCCATAAGGCATTGGCCTTAAAGGCCATGATAATCTCGACATCCGCACGCGCAGCCACGTCCGCTATCAAATCAAGGTTGCGACGTATGCGGTCTTCGTAAATTATATAGAAAGGAGTGGGCAGTTGGTTTATGGTCATTGGAATGTATTGCTGTAAAATTATCTATGCAGAATTAATCTTGACAATGCCTTATTGATGAATAGTGTGCTGTACACGATATGAAGTAATACTTAAAGGATAGTGAAGCGAGCAAATGCCAGCATCAGGATCTTGATTTCGCCTGTATCGAAGCGTACTTTTATGCGTGCTCCGCCGGGATTTTTGCCGTCCACTTCGGTGATTGTTCCCTTGCCGAAGCGGCTATGTCGTATGTCCATACCTACGGAAAGTTGCGAGGCGTGGAATGTGGACTCATCTGATGTGCTTGCCGACGCCTGTGGCTGCCTGACGGGTATCGGCGGCTTACGAGTGAGCCACGGCTTAACACGTCGCGTTTGATCCAGGCTGTTCTCGACAATCTCCGATCCTGAGGGGAAGGACAGGTACTTTGAATCGATGTCTTTAAGGAAGGGCGAGGGCTTGGTAAACTCTGTTATGCCGTTACGAAAACGCGAGGTGGCATAGGAAAGCATACAGTAGCGTTTGGCTCGTGTAATGGCCACATAAAGCAGGCGTCGTTCTTCTTCTATGGCTGCCGGAGAGTCTTTGCTCATCATAGATGGCAATAGGTCGTCTTCCACGCCCACCACAAATACATTGCCGTACTCCAATCCTTTGGCGGCATGTATTGTCATAAGCGTTACCTTGGGCGTGTCCGCATCGGCCTCGGCAGTATCGGCATCAGTGGCCAAGGATGTTTGTGCCATATACTCAGGTATGGTACCTTCGCCAAGTCCCTGCTCGTGCTGGGATTGCACAAAGGCCTTAACATCGTTGGTGAGTTCTTCGAGATTCTCTCGCTTGGTGATACTCTCGGGGGTATTGTCCGATTTATACTCATCCATCATGTGAGTCAGACTTAGCATCCTATCGGATATGGCATCAGCCGTGGCGCCGGTTGCCACCATGTCATTGAGTTCGGTGACGATATCCTCAAAGGCGCGCAGACGGCGCTGCGTACCGGCGTTAATATTAAGTCCGTATTGGAGTGGTGCCTTAACCACGGCCCATAAAGGCACATCGTTCACGGCGGCTGCCGCAAGAATTTTCTTGAGCGTTGTATCACCAATGCCGCGTGCCGGGAAATTGATGACTCGTTTCAGAGATTCTTCGTCATCGGGGTTCATAGCCAAGCGAAAATATGCCAGGGCATCCTTGACTTCCTTACGCTGGTAGAAGGATAGTCCGCCGTAAATGCGGTAGGGGATGTTGCGCTTGCGTAGTGATTCCTCAAGTATACGGCTTTGTGCGTTGGTGCGATAGAGAATGGCAAAGTCTTCGTATGTGTCACCCGAGGACATCTTGAGCTGAGAAATCCGGTTGGTCACCAAAAAACTCTCTTCGTAGTCGCTGTAGCTGCGCACTACTTCGATACGTGTCCCTACCCCATTTTCTGAATAAACGTTCTTGGGTATCTGCTGCTTATTCTTGGATATAAGACTTCCGGCGGCGTTAATGATATTCTGACTGGAACGATAATTGCGTTCCAATTTGAAGGTCTTAATGGTGGGGAATGTGCGTTGGAGATTGAGAATATTGGCTATGTTGGCGCCACGGAACGAGTATATACTTTGCGCGTCATCGCCCACAACACACAACCCGGGATTATCAGGACATAGCTGTGATATGATCATGTGCTGCGCGAAATTGGTGTCCTGATACTCATCTACAAGTATGTAGCGATAGAATTCTTGATAATGACGTCGCACATCCGGGTGGTCACGCAACAGGATATTGGTATAGTATAGCAAGTCGTCAAAGTCGAGGGCATCAGCACGACGGCATCGAGCACAGTATGCCACATAGATTTCGCCCAGACGCGGCATATTCCGAGCCGTATTGATACGCTGTATACCGGAATCTGCAATATACTGCTCGGGCGAAAGCATATCGTTCTTGGCGTTGGATATTACGGCGGCTACGGACTGCGGCTTATAGACTTTTTCATCAAGGCTCAGGGTTTTGATGATGGTCTTGACCAGATTGCGGCTGTCAGCGGCATCGTAGATAGTGTAATTTCTATTAAGCCCCAGCAATTTGGCATTGGAGCGTAACATACGCGCGAACACGGAGTGAAATGTACCCATAAGTATGCGCGAGGCAGCCTTGGCTCCCACCAGGGTGGTGATGCGTTCGCGCATTTCTCGCGCAGCTTTATTGGTGAACGTAAGCGCCATGATACGCCACGGCTCGTATCCATGGGACAATAAATGCACAATCTTGTAGGCCAGCACGCGGGTCTTGCCCGAACCGGCACCGGCAATGACCAGTTGCGGCCCTCCAGTATAGAGGACAGCAGCCCGCTGCTGCTCGTTTAGCTGAACCAAATAGTCCGGCGTTTCTGTTTGCGCGTCACCCATATTTACCAGAATTTATTGAGCGAAGCGTTATACTCAAATCCGGCCTGCGCCAGACGCGCGACAAGTGCCTCGCAATTTATCCCTGTATCTTCACACAATTCGTCAAGCGAGGCATAGCGATCGCGTAGAAGGGTGTTAATATAACTCATCAATATTGCCGGGTCTTGCGGCAGTTCGTTGGATTCCATTAGCTGTTATGACATATCTGTATATTGGGGCCACAATAGTGCTCCATCCTATTTTATGCAAAAGAGCATAGAAAAACGAGTGCAGACAAACGACTGCCTGACGCACACGAATAAGAGCTTTCTTTGGTTACTGCGAAGTTAGTAATAATTTCTGAGAGAACGAAATCGAAATGGGACTTGACCTCGACATCCCACCCGGGACGCGGAGTGTACCGCAGCTCGTATA
>UMDL01049391.1_pt1 | contig 9799 bp, 9 predicted proteins | sample 1964481 | NCBI WGS metagenome assembly UMDL01 (sample SAMEA4835993, study PRJEB28245) | human gut metagenome | biome: gut microbiome; material: fecal sample | place: Denmark | collected 2008 | reverse complement strand
TTGCCTGGAATCATCGAAAATTCAGTCCTTTGATTGAAAGAAAGAAAATTCTCTACCGTGTACCTTATAAGCATATCTTCAGATGTTATTTCTAGGCAAATATAGTGATTTTTTCACATCTTACTGCAAAGGAGCGATGATCTTCCTCAATATCTTTGGTACCTCTTTATGGTCTTCATACCAAATCACCTGTACTCCTAAGTCGCATAATTGAGATTCTATCGTATTGAAGTGAAACTTATTATTTTCAATCTTTTCAAATGAAGGAGACGTAATTGTAACATTATTACGCTTCCCTTCAAGAAAATTTATAAGTCTGTTTCTTATACCGAAATCAAGCAGTTGCTTTTTTCAGGTCTCTACTAGATTATGCAGTTTTTGTCCCATATTACTATTATTCTCTAAATATCTGATTGTCAATTATAAAATTTTATCACAAAGGTTCAAGCAGAATTATATAATTTAGAATGGAAGATCATCATCCATTTCCCGTTCGATATTATCGAACCTTGTCCAAAGATTATTCAGTACAATTATTTTGCGGTCTTTTGATAGTTGATTCCACCACCCATAAAAGCGTTCAACCTGATTCACTTGAACCACGGCTCTTGTTATATACCTAAAATTTCCAGATACAAAACACGAAATCAAATCTTTATTGCTTTGCAGGTATGTTTCAAGTATAGATTTTTGTAACAGGTCACTAATCTTAGCTGTTATTATTTCCAAGTCTTCAACATATTTGGTGTCTTCATACATTTTAGTACAAACGCATGTAAATGAATCAGCCATATTAGAGTATATGTTTTTTTCTTCTTCAGAAAACTTGACTAATAGCGAATTCTCTGAAGTAACATTCCTAACCACTTCTTGGAAAGATGAAATACGATTATCTGGATTAGGAAGTATCATACTTTCCAACACTACTGAATACTTAAATAGTTGCGATATGTTATTATCACCTATAAGTCGTTCAAAGAGCTTTCCGACGAAATATACTTCAGTCTTGTGATCGTAAATATTATTAACAAATTCTTCCGGTGTTGAGTATGCCCAGTTAAGACTGACACTCTTGGTGCAATCAATTGTTTCCTGAGTAGTTTTACCAAAACCAAAATCAATTATTTTAGGGATGCCGTCCGTTGAGACCAATATATTTCCAGGCCTGACATCACGGTGCATAATACCATTATCCTCAAGATATTTGAAGCCACTTATGGTCTGAACAAAAATATCGTTGATAGCTTTTGGATTAGCTTTTATATACTCGTCTATGTTGCACCCTTCAATATATTCCATCAGGATATATCCGGTTGTATGTTCCGGATACAGATGATATGAAAAGACGCGGACAATGTTCGGATGATTTATCTTGTATAAAATCTTGATTTCATTGACGAAATGCTCATAATATTTTGTCTTACATTCTGAAAAATATGGCGAATATTTTTTACAGACAAATCGTTCATTTATTGTTTCGTCTTTGATGAGTATAGTTCGTCCGGTACCTCCTTGTCCCACTTCCTTAAGGTATTTATACTCTTTTGATTTGATAAATCTTATAATATCTTCTTTCATATGAAATCTACTCCACTTTTATATCCGGTAGGCAGTTTATAAATCCTACTATATTGTTGAAAGGTTGAGCTATGTATTTATTTCTCCTTGACTACATATTTCTGATTAGGGTCTGTTTTACTTTCTTTAGAAGTCATTGTCAATACATCGCCAAGTAATGGATCAATGTAAAAGCGCTTCATCCTATATTTGTCGGAATATCCTAGATGTTCTGATATTTCCTGTAGAGTTCGAGGCTCTTTACAATAGCTCATCAGTTTTTGTATTGTTTCCTGCCTTTTCACTTCTCTTGACTTGACTCCTTGACTTTTTACTCCTTGACTTTTTACTCCTTGACTGTTGCTCCTTGACTTTTCTATATATTCAGAATTCAAGGAGTAAGAAGTCCAACGACCTTTGTTGGCAGGTACAAGCATACCTTTTCCGACCAAGGCGTACAATGTTTTTCCGACATCCAATGAATTTCTACCGAGTAATTGCTGCATACGGTAATTTGATGTGCATTTTTCGGTAAAGGCTGTTGCCAAAACTAATTGCTCCTCCTTGTTAAGCTTCTCGTAGTCGCTACCATATATGTCGTGAAGTGCTATGTGGCATTCGTCTGGTATCAATGACGCCATAGTGAGTGTCAATTCCACCAAATGCAAATCCTGATTTTCAATAAGACAAGGCTGACGCCAATTTTCTTTTTTCCAAGCATTTAGTATTGTTGGAAATCCAGAACCTATGTTGTCACCAAAACCTATCATCCTGAACATTGCCTGCATATTAGGGTTGCGGGCTTTGGAGTGTCCTCCGGTATAAATATCCATTACAGGAATTTTCAGGGAGCCAGGATTTGAGAAGACAAAACAATCATCGTGCTTCTCAACTTTCAACACTCCGGTTATCATATAGTCAGAATGTATCACAAGATTGGTCAATGCTTCTCGCACTGCTTTATGAATAGAGGTGTCATCTATTCGCTCCATACCTTCCAATCTAAACGGGCGCTTCAAGTCTTTGATTAATTTGGACTGCACTGTCATAAAGAAGTTGTACAGATTGTTTTCCCATCGTCCATCGTATGTCAGGCGGTCACTCCAGCGACTATCAGGCTGCAGGTTCGTCATGTCTATATAGTCCATACGAATATTGTCAAACCGCTCTCTAATGGACAATCCTTTACCGAACATCAGCAAACCGGCAAGGGTCAATCCCTCTCGATGTGTATTCCTGTCAATTATATAGCCTCCCATATTCAGCAAGAAGTCCTTGTCTGAGTAGTCGTTCCAAACATGATCCATGTTAGCTGTGCGGAATCTATTGCGGTACGCTGCAAGAGTATTAGCATCGATGTCGTCCATCGTGTAATTCTCCATAAGAACAGAATCATTGCCGCTGTCGTTGGCATCCCGAATCATTGCCTTTACATCATCTTCGGTACAATGGTAGTCGCCCTCATAGTTCCGTTTAAAAGAGCCGTTCATCATATTACCGTTGATATAGATTGGCCTTTGTCTATAATCTACTTGCGGAATATTGATAACCAACAGAGAATGTCCTTCGTATTCAACTATATCAACATCTTCTTCGATAAGGATATTTCGGTTTACTTTGTTGCTGTTCAAGGTATCGAAGAACTCCTTTTTTAATTTCGTTGGATTATTAACACCGGTTATTTCAAATCTTTTTGCTTGGTCTGGTTCTTCCATATGCTCGGTTATGCCAAGCACTATGATTCCTCCTACAGTGTTTGCGAAGGATGAATAAGTCTCCCATACTGATTTAGGAATTTGATTCTCGCATTTCTTACATTCGAATGAAATGCGTTCTCCGACCTGAAGTAAGGTATTTATATCTGTTATATCCATTTTAGTCTTTATTTTTGGGTAGCGTTCATCGAGTGCCGACTTTTAACATTGTCGCTATTTCAGAAAAATTTCGCACTTTTGACAGGCAGATTAATTTTACGATTCCCACAATTTCTCACTTCCGACGGTGGTTGGGGGAATTCTTTTCCCTTTTTCAAAGTCACAAAATTCCTATCACTTTATCAATCAACTTGTTGCGTAATTATTTGGCATTTCCCGACAGCCCCTGATTATTCTTTTATTTTTGAAAAAATATTATTTTCCACTTTTTCTATTATATATTGTGAGACCTTTTCAGAAACCTCATTTATCATTTTTTTTGTTATTTTAGTTCCGTCTGAATATTTGCCAAAGACTTCATTTATTATAGAATTAATAGCATCGGCATCATTACGTCGCTCCCATATCTTCAACACTTCATCTGCCCTATTTTTAACATAAGGAAGATATTTGAGATATTCTTCATGAGGTAAATTCCGGAAATCACTCAAGTCTTTAAGTGTTAATCTTAAAGAGAAATTCCGCTCAATTTCTTTTCCTTCAACAACATCATATGCGTATGTCTTGTTTATTTCATTTCCATGATAGTTTGAATCTAAAACAACGACATAAATATAAATGCTAAAATATTCCATCATGGCATACAGAAGTTTTGATTCTTTATGTCCTTCTAGATGAATCATGTGTGTAACCTCTTTAGAATTTGTTGTATACGGCAAATCCTTAAAAAGATGGAGGAATAAAACTTCTCTAGCATCTTTTTCTCCTTTGATATATGGTATTAAATGTTTTATTGTGTTCAAGTCATGATAACTGTCCATATAGTAATTCACTGCCGACTTTATTATACTCGGAAAAGCTTCCTCTGAAATCACGTTATGTTTGATTAACACAGATTTATGCTCTTTTATCTTAGCTTTTGAAGAAATTTTATCAGCATCCTCTTGGCTTAAAGTTCCTTCTTTAACCAATTTTCTTAATAAACCAGACAATTCTTTTGTATTACGTGCTATGATGTTTACATGTATATCTTTTCCAGCATTTTCCATTTTAATACATGGCTTCAGCAGTTCTAAATGTTTACCAGTATCCTTAACTACAATTTCATGCCCATCTTTATCCTTCATTATTTGATTGTGATGATTTTGTCTATTCTTCTTCACTTGCAGCATATCTGTATAAAAAGACAAATCTTCCGCAAGTTTCGAATCTGCCTTCTCACCTAATTCACTATTGCATTTCTTACACAAGACTATATGTGAATGTAGATGTCCACCAATGGCGTTTAGAATTATATGCTCATCAGATTGGTTCTCCTCTGTTAATTCATTGTCACATATGTAGCAATAATATTTATCATGTTCCATTTCATTTGTTTTTAGATACAATATTTAATGCTTTTATCGAAAACAATTTATTAGACATGTCTTCTCCGACAACTTGTGAAGCAGTTGAACCGGATACCGCGTAATCGTCCAAATATTCTCCCAAATCATCCACAGAAATCCCTTTCCACTCTCTTGTAAATCTTTCCGTCCAATCAGGATCTATATCTCCATTGTAATAATCAACATATGGCGTAAACTCCATTTCAAATTTCACAATAAGATGATTTAGTAAATTTGTATTAGGGGCGACTACGATAATATCTTTCTTGGGAAAATTTGAGAAATCAAATGGCGTTTCGTTTATTCTCCATTCTCTTAAATATTCGAAATCATAACAATCAACGTCAAGCCTTTCTGTACGCCATTTCAAGCAATCTGGGATATTTTCTGTTCCATCTGTATAAATAACATTTCTTGCTCTAAAATCACGCACTAATACATCTCTTGAAAATCCGATACCAAAAGGACGATATAGAGGATTTCCTGTTGATTTTGTTTTTGTTTTAAAAAATTTTTTGATTGCAGTTATTGGTGATGCGGAAAAACAGATGTACCCTTTATCACTTTTCAACTTTTGTTCTTCGAGTATTTTTTGCAAAGTCTCACATGGTGTATTATCCTTTCCATTTACAAAATGGAAAAGATAAGGGCTTTGGTCTAACCTTGCTCTCTTAAATTTTTCATTGAAATAAGCCATCGTATGATTAACATATTTTTGTATACTTAAGTATTGTCGTTTAATGTTTTCAATCTGAGCGAAGCAGCGACCAATCTCTTCAATTTCTGCGTCCGACTCATCAAAATTTCAATTTTATATCTGTTTCCAGTCGTTTCGTACGCGTCCACTTTTCTGCACACCATCGTTAACCGTTGATTTCCAGCGGTTTTGTTAATAATATTTCTTTGTATTTTTTTAGTTTCTTACTAAAAAGACATATAACATAGCAAGCAGCACGTAAAGTCTTCGCCTTCTTTCGCTGTTAGCAGTCGACGGAATAGAGATTCCAGATAGTCTTCCACATTTCGCTCTATCATCTTACAACTCTCGATCACCGAAAACATGAATGCATTATACTTTGCAGATATTTCTTCTCCTATATTGCAGGCATTCTTCAAGTTCACCTTTATCCTACGCATCATCTGCTCGCTCAAGTTGTTTGACAATTCAACGTCTCCACATTCCAGCACCCGCTTCATCGCCGACCACTCGCCAATAGCGTATTTTAATGCTTTCTTCAACATCTGGCCACCCCCTGCAAAGTCCGATTTCCTGAACGTTTCCAGCCGCTCCTCTATCCTCTTCATGATGTCTGCCGTATTCCCAGGCTTCAGTCTCTCCACCAATCGTGCATCGCCCGTCAAACCTCTCATCGCACAATAATGTTCTATCGCAAACATCCTTCCATCCTCGTCCAATGCCACCTCACGCAGAGCCGTTAGGTCAACATTCTGAACGATACAGATGGATTGATTGTCTGTAGATATCATTAATCTCTCTTCTCAAATACGCTCAACCAGTATTCTGCGAGCATCATTGATGAATGAGCGGCCAGTAAAGCTTCACGCTTTTTGATGTTAATCCTGCCAGAGCCTGCACCATGAGCATCACTATTCATATTGCGCATACTCGATATGGCATTCACTATCTTGTGCAATCCACCAAGCAGCTCGTTTATCCTTTTGTCCCAATCACTCTTTTGTCTCATATTCAGTAGCTCTGTAGCATCCTGATACATCTTCACCAAATCCCCACTGCTCTTATATCGCTCAAAGGTCATCTTTTCAATGATGAATATCAACACCTCTTCAAGCAGTGTCCGGGACTTGGTAATAACGCTATCATAGTCTTTATTATCAAGGTCATCCTTAATTCGATCCAGCAGTTCCCGAATGTATTGGGATGTGATGTTTTTTACCTTTGGTGTCTCTATCACAACTTCTTCACCAGCTCTGGTCAGAACAAAGGTTTTGTTAACAAGCCTTAGCTCTACCCGCGCAGTTACAAGTTGGGCGTTTATTGCGTCTATTGCACTCTTGATAACACCTTTATATGTTTCATCTACTTTTTGGATATCCCCCACTCCTATCAAGTTCTTGAAACGGTCCTGCTGCATCAAGTATGATAGCAGATCCGGAATCCTTCCCTGGGGGTTAAGATGCTTCATCAGGTCTTGCATATACTCCCAACGACTCTTATTGGCTACACCTCTATTCCCCCATGTATATGTACGCGCAAGCCCGAATGTTGTACTAACCTGACACAGCTCTGGGCCAGACATATATGGTAAAGAGAACTCATCATAAAGCTTAACATCCCCAATGAGGACATCGATAATCTTTCTGTTAATAAGCAGAGAAAAATCCATAAATCTATTGCTACTAATTCACGTGAAAAGATACTACTGAAATGAGATCAACCCCGGGATAATTTCCGTCGATATAAGTTTGGAGAGCTTTCCTGAAGCACGGAAATTGACTGTCGCCTTTAGCTCTATTCTATTGAGCGCCTCCACATAATAATCATTGTGTTCTGGATTAATGATATAAGGCTTGACATTCTCGTAAGCCTCAACCATATTAGACCGTCCCAAGTAATAACTAATTTCAGCATCTATAGACACATTGCACGAAATCAGTACACTGCCATCGGACAATCTGATGACCGACTCCGCAGTGATTACTGGGTCATAGACCGATTCGACATATGGCGCTTCACAATACATCGGAAGTCGAGTATTCAGTCCCATGTCATCAACATCAGTAACCATATAATCAACGAAATCCGGACCGAATAAAGGGGCAAAATCCTCTTTAATTGATATTCGGTTATATGAACCTTTTGCGTTCAATGCCTGCTTTATATTGTCAAGTTCTTGAAACTGAGGGAAAATCTCGGTTTTAAAGAACTTATTGCAGTCCGTTCTTAACTCGATCACATTCTCCTTATAACCAAGATCCAGTAATTCCTGGATTAAATCAGGATGTAGAGAATTACCCTCCGCAAAGTCTCGTGTATTTTCAGTCAAGAACAGTATCTGGCACTCATCGAACAAATCCTTACTCGGAATCAGTGCCTCCTTTACTGTTTCCCAAATTAATGCGTCACGATAGCCTTTTTTGCTATCACGAAAAGGTTTTCTTTGATGTAACTCCTTTGCAACAAGATCTTTGTGCGGGACCCTAGGATATGGAAGTATACGTATTTTCATTGCTGCAAGCCCAGCCTCATACTCAACGCGGAAATCACGGCATTGAGTTTCACAAAAACCATTAGGCAAAGGATCCTTCAACTTAGCCAAGGACAATTCCACGATTCTTGTCAAACTCTTATCATATCCGTCAACAGCGTTTGATATTTCTTCACAAAACTGACTTTCAATCTCGTCTACAACCACCTCAGGAATCAAGACTTCGTAACCAAGCCTTGTTGCCACATCTGTCAAAGTCAATAAATGTTTACCATGAAGATGATAGTCGCGATGGATAATATTTGTGTCTATTATAATTTTCATATCGACAAGACAGTAAGCACTCAATTACTGCTACCCTGCTTATTATCAGCAGGATAGCAGTTTGAAAATTTTGATTTAAGGGCGTTTTTTATTCTTAAACGTCTAAATGTAGGCGCCTTGAAGGATACCTTTGTAGTCGGTATTCCCATGAAGCATCTCGCGGATCATGCTAACAAGGTAATTCTTGACATTAAGGCCTCGAGCCTTACCTGTCTCTATCAATGAGTAGAAAAACGTCGTATTCTCAACCCCTCGCTCACTTCCGTGGAACATTGTACCATTGCGAAAAACCGTATATGGCCTTACGGCTCGTTCAGCTATTGAATTGTCAATAGAATAGTCTCCATCCTCGCGATAGCGTATTAGATTTTCCCACCCGCGCTTCATATAATTTAGGGATTGTCGTTTAATGTTTTCAATCTGAGCGAAGCAGCAGACAATCCCTTCAATTTCTGCGTCCGGCTCATCAAAATTTCAATTTGATATCTTCTTCAGGTCGTTTCAGCCTGATTTTTTGTCCGTTTTCCTTAAGTATATGACAAAAATAGACATATAGTCAATGCCTTGAGAGTCTTTTCCAAAACCAGTGATACCCCAGCCAGATTGGCCCCCAGAAGAACTCTGATGGATAGTGAGTGGCGAGGTGCCAATTGTGCTGAATATTGATAAACAGAAACTGAATTTTTCCTTTACTAATCTTTTTAATACGTGTATCATGATGGCCGAAATTACCACCGGCCATTACTTCGTTCAATATAAATCGCCCTTCATGTTCATCTGGACAGCATATAAGATACTTGCTTTCGAGTTTGAAAATGTTTTGCAGTATCCACATGACTGCAGAAACAAAACGCATCATGCCAAATTCTCGAAAGAGACTTTCTATCTTTGAATGATCGCTGCTTTCCGGGGTAGAGCGTAACAAGAAGTAGTAATCCATTAATTGACGCAGGCCAAGTCCGCTTTCGAACATGTGGTGGTAACAATGCTGCATAAGGTAAAATGCATTGAACTCCCATTCTGGTACGACGACCTGCTGTCCTGAGGATAAGACGGCAGTTCCCCCTGTAATCATTTTTTGTACGTCGCCATTTTTTAACCAGAGTTCTGCTTTATGATTGCGCCACAGATTTGTGAATACGAATGGTCTCCAGTGCAGTTCTACTTCTGCATCATTGAAAAAAGGAGCATGGGCATTCACATAATCATACTCGATGTCACCAAATTTTTCCTTACAATACTGTAATGCTCGCTCAATGCCTCCTTCAACATAAATATCAATATCCCCTGATTGGCGAAGAGAACAAAGGTCAGCGTTCTCCACTGATCTTTAGAGAGTAGCTACGCCTTGTCCTTTCAGTATACTTGTTTTGAATCCCTCATTCATAAGGAGGTCTTGTAATTCGGCACACCTTTTATTCAGCAGTTCGTTCTTTTTCTGGATGCTTACGGCAACTCCTAGCCATTT
>UMDL01043781.1_pt1 | contig 9822 bp, 10 predicted proteins | sample 1964481 | NCBI WGS metagenome assembly UMDL01 (sample SAMEA4835993, study PRJEB28245) | human gut metagenome | biome: gut microbiome; material: fecal sample | place: Denmark | collected 2008 | reverse complement strand
GCCTGACGTCTCCCAGTCACTAGTCACCAGTCCCTAGTCACTCGAGACGCCTAATCCCTAGCCACTAGTCTCTAGTTACTTCTTCCCAAAAACTTTGTGATGGTTTTCACGACAAGGTCCGGCGCAAGCGGCTTGGACAGGTGTTCATTCATCCCGGCTTCCCGAGTGCGAATTTTATCATCTGTGAAAGCATTCGCCGTCATGGCAATGATGGGGATCGTCTTCGCATCCTTGCGGGGAAGAGCCCGGATCTCTTTGGCAGCCTTGCAGCCATCCATGACCGGCATCATGACATCCATCAGGATCACATCGAATGCACCTTCGGGTGCCTTTGCAAAAGTTTCGACAGCCTCTTTTCCGTTCCATGCTTTCGTGACGACAGCGCCCTTTTCTGCGACAATAAATTCCGAGATCTCCATGTTGAGCTCATTATCTTCGACAAGAAGAATACGGACACCCTTGATCGACGCCTCGGCTTCTTCGGTCGTTTTCTCGACTTCGCCGGCTGACTTGTCGATCAGGAAGGGGAGCTTCACCGTGAACGTCGTCCCTTCGCCCCTTTGGCTGGTAAAGGAAATACTGCCGCCCATGGTTTTCGTGAGTTTCTTTGCGATCGGCATGCCAAGTCCCGTACCGTTGTAGGCCGTCTTGACACTTTCGTCTTCGCAAGTGAAGGGTTCAAAGATCCGTTTCTGGTACTCCTCGCTCATACCGATCCCGGTATCCTTACAAATAAACGTATAGAAAGCGCGGCCATCCTCACTCTCGTCTTCCCGGAGGCTGAGTATGATTTTCCCATGATCTTTATTGTACTTCACAGCGTTACCCATGATATTCATCAAAAGACGCTTCAAGTGACCTGGACTGCCTATGAGATTCCAGTGTGTAACGGAAAAATCCCTCTTGATGACTTCGATACCTCTTTCCTGTGCCAGCTTTTCGATGACAGTAAGGACCTCATTCAAAAGCTCCTGCAGATGGAAGGATTTCTCTTCGAGCACGACTTCACCGGACTCCAGTTTCCCCATATCAAGCACTTCATTGATGAGCTCCAAGAGCAGTTGGGACGCTTTACTGATCTTCCCACGACATTCGTCCTGCTTTTTCAAATCATCGGGATAGCGCTCTGCCACCGCCAGCATGCCAATGATGCCATTGATCGGTGTACGGATATCATGGCTCATGCGCTGGAGGAATTCTGTCTTCGCGACATTGGCGGCATCTGCGCGGCGGGCCTCTTCCAGAAGGCTCTTACGGTATGCTTCTTCCTTTTCCTTCTCCTCCTTCTGATGTAGCATCTGTGACCGGTAGCGATACATAAAGAAGGCGGACAGAGTAACCAGATACAGGGCGAAGATTATGCCCAGATTCTGCGGGAGTGCGGCAAATACTTTTGTATCCGGCATGTATACATAGATGTAGTAGTCGCGCTGGCGAAGCATGATGCCATAGACCGCTTCTTCACTGATATTCACGAGCTGCCGGCTGCCCGCATTTTCTTTCAAGGCCTGCACCACAGGGAGATGCTTCGTCTCTTCTCCGATCAGCGCTTGATCATTCGAAGCGATGACCTGTCCGTCATCCGCGACAAGAATAGTACCATCTGTCAGGGGATTGTACCCTGCAAGCAGACTTTGGATCACGAGCGTGTAAGTTCTGGCATACTGAGCGGGTGTGTATTGGTACACGACGATGATGCCCGGCTTATCCATGCGTCCGCAGGCAGCCATATCGATAAAAGCCCCATTCGGGAGGCGAAGACGCTGCGAATAGGTTTTCTCCGGATAACGGGCGCAGTCTTTCACGACATCTCTGGATAGGATGCCTGCGAGCGCCTTTTCTGCAGAAGGCATCTTGGTGACAGAATCCTTTGTCTCTCCTTTTTCATTAAGAATCAGGATACCGGAAAGCCACAGCCCACGGATATTCTGCTGCAGCAGCGCCTCCTCCGTACTGCGTCCTGTCTCTTTCTCCGCCTTGATGTTTATCCCTACCTGACGCACGCTTTCGATGAGCCGCAAAAGCGACTGGGCCTCCAATGCTTCATTGTAGTGTGTGATACTTGAGCTCTGTACCTTCACATATTCCGCCGTTTCATAGAGACGCGCTTCCGCCGCCTTCTTTTCTTGATTGATGAAATAGAGCGAAGCGCCGAGCATGACCAGCAGCCCGCCAAGGATCCCGACCGACCAGAAGCGGATGCCTTTTTTAATGGACGCTTTATCAGTAAGCAAGCTTCTCCACCTCCAGGTATTGTTTCGGATTTTCTAAATACTTTCCGATGATCCTCTCTGACGTCCCATCCTGCCTCATCTCGCGAAGTGTCTTATCAAGCTCCCGGCAAAGACTGCGGCGGTCCTCCTTATCGAAAGCCACGCCGATCCCGACCGTCATGAGCGGCTCAGGAAGGATGCGATACTCCATATCATAGCCCTTCATGTACTGGAGGATGGAAGTCTCGTGCTCTCCAACGGCATCCGCATAGCCTTTGCCGAGAAGTGTATAGATCAGTGCGCGATTTCCCATGCTGAGAAGATTCTCCAGCTTAGGAATGCGAGGATCATTCCTTCGAAGGAAGATGCCTTCCGGCTTCGTGGTCGACTGTACCGCCAGTGTTTTTCCAGCAAGATCCTGCAAGTGGTAAATGTCACTCTCGGGATTCACTGCGACCACCTGACGGCTCACCATGTACGGACCCGCCCACCGGTAATCGTCCAGACGTCCTTCCATGGAAAAGCAGCCCATGATGCAGTCCAGCTCTCCGCTCTTCAAAAGGTCTTTCTTCTTTTCCCAGTCGATGTTATGCACTTCGACTTGATACCCCATGCGGCCGAAAGCCTCTGTCGCAAGATCCACATCGATCCCCGTCGGCACACCGTCTTCATCAAAATAATTGAAAGGCGGATAACGGTCACTCCCCAGCTTGATCACCGGACGCTCATCCTTCTGCGGCGTCCCCTGAGGCAGACCGCAGCCTGCAAGAAAGAAGCCCGTGAGACAGATCCCAAGGATGATACCCATGATACCCTTATGACGCATAATAACCCCCTTATAGAACGTTAATTTTTTATGATTGTATCAAATCGGTAAATAAAAATGCAATAGAGCAACCGGAGAAATGTAATTATCCAAGTGTATCATCAAGAAAAACGCATCCGCTGCTTCTATGCGCTTGGCATCTCCGATGAGAGCAGAATTTTTTCAGCTGAGAAGCCCGCATCTTTTGAAGCGATAAGCACACTAAAAACGGTTCGCTTTCGCGAACCGTTGACAGGGTTTCCCTGATTCTATTTCCCCAGCTCTCCCCTTCTGACACGCCCGAGGTAAACTTTCACACCGAGAGAAAGCTGGATCAGTCCGGCGATGGCGTAGACTTCCCAGATACCTGCCATCATGGAGATCGCGGAGGAGACGAGCGGCCCCACCATATTGCCAAACTGCTGCGCCGTATTGAAAAGGCCGAAGACGCGGCCACGGAAATCATCCGGCGTGTACATGACCATCGCCGCATTGAGCGAAGGATTGACACCGATCACAAAGCACCCGACGAGGAACTGACAAAGGCCGAAGCCCACGACCGTGTCCGGTATGGACTGCGCCATCGTCAGGCATCCCGCAGCAAGCAGCGTGAGACAGATGGCGAAATAATAGCCTTTGCACTGACCAAATTTCCCCCACAGCGTCGTCGTGAGCGCGCCTGCGATGCCGCCGCTGCTCATGATGAAGCCGGAAATGAGCTCCACATTTCCCATGCCATCCAAAAGTGCAGAGACGTAAAGCGCCGTCACCGGCTGGATCATGAGGATCGTCGTCTGCAGGCCGAAGGCGATGAAGAGGATCTCCCGCAGATGCCCATTATGGAAGGCATATGAGAGGTCTTCGCCGATGGTGGTATCCTTCGATTCCACCTTTTTCACCGTTCCCATCTTCGGCTCTCTGACATAGAGGATGACGAGCACGGCGACAAACCAGAGGAACGCCGCAGAAATAAAGAAGCTATTCCGTATACCGATGAGATGTGCCAGCGTCCCTCCCACAAGAGGCCCCGCGATGCCGCCCACGATGAGTGCTGTCTGCCCCATCCCAAGCGTGGCTCCCAGATTCTTCGGATCCGCACTGACGGAGATGATCGCCATCGACGCTGCGACGAAGCCATTCGAGAATCCCATAAAGGCACGAGCCGCTGTCATCTGCCAGGCATTCTGAGACAACCCGCAGAAAAGGTAGGAAAAGCCGAGCAGCACCGCCGCGCGAATCGCCATCTGCTTCTTACCCCTCGTATCCGCCATCTTTCCCCAGACAGGCCCCATGATGCCCGCCACCAGAAAGCAGCTCGAGAATACGACCCCCGTCCAGATCGCAATACTCTCCTCAGGTACTCCGATATCCAAAAGATAGAGCGGTAGGAAAGGAATGACCATCGTGTAGCCGATAGAAACAAGGAACATGCTCGCAATAAGGATCATGATATTTTGTCTGTACTTCGTGGATGGTCATCTCCTTTCTGAAAATAGGGTTAGCCCACGGGGCGATGCCCGAAAGCAGTATTCAAGTCACCAGTCACTAGTCACTTATCCCCCAGCCACTTTAGCGCATCATCGAGCATATTGGTCGTGACGAAATGCCCCAGACGAGGATAGGTGATGCGCGTCACATCACCGCCAGCTGCCTCAAGGGTTTCGAAGAAATGTGCCTGCGCGCGCGGATCAACAGAAATGTCACTTTCCCCATTAGTCATAAAAAGAGGAATGGATCTGATCTCCTCTATATGGGACAGCGGCTGTTCTTTTTCCAGTGCATCGTAAAGCGGCCAGTTTCGCCCTAACGAGATCCCGAAACGCGCCTGCATGAATAAATGCGAGAGGATCCAGTCGCCCGAGCCATTGAAGGAAATCACCGATCTCACCAGCTGCGGATAGCGGGCTGCGATCCCCAGGACGGACATGCCACCCATGGAGTGTCCCGCGATGATCGGCGTGCCATAGCCCTTTCCCCGCACGAAGTCATGGAGCGCCTCGTACTCTCTGACATTCTGCCGAATCGTTTCCCAGAAAATACTATAATCTTCGAGCCGATAGTAATCAGAGAGAGCATCGCGCTCCCCATGATGGATCGCATCCGGAACGAAGACGGTATATCCATGAAGCGCAAAGACAGCCGCTTTCGTGGTCTGGTATTCTCCGCGGCTGCTCCAGCCATGGTACAGGAGGAGCGCCTTTCCCTCGTCTCGGATCGGGTGCACGATGCGGACAGGGATGCCCTCGCAGCAGGTTTTCTCTATATGAAGCTGAAGCATGGGTTCTCCTTCTTTCAATGCTTTTCTTTGAGCGCTTTCAATTCCGGATGCAGACGATCCGTCCACTTCCAGCGATTGTGCAGCCAGAACCATTCCTCCGGATACTCACGAATCCACGCTTCCAGACGCTCATTGATCTTATCCGTGATATTCTGGATGGCTTCCTTCTTGGAGAGCCCTTCCTCCGGCGTGATCGGATCCCCGATGATGATCTCAAAGCGGAAAGGCCCCGTCTGGTGGATCAGCGCCGTCATGACCGGCAGCTTGCAGAGCATGGAAAAATGCGCCGGCCCTGTCGCAGTCAGTGTTTTCTCCCCGAAGAAATCAGACAGGATCCCCGTATCTCCGGGGTCCTGATCGCACAGAAGTCCCACGAAGTATCCTTCCTTCAGCCGACGCAGCATATCACGGACTCCCGTCTTATACTCGACAGTCTGCCCCGGCATCGAGCGATATTCACAGAGGAAACGGTCAAACTCTTCATTATTCTGCTTCATGGCGACCGAAAGCAGCGGATAGCCATAGAGCGCAAGCGCTGCCCCTTCGACTTCCCAGTTGCCGCAGTGCGTCGCCGCCAGGATGCAGCCTTTCCCTTCTGCCTTGATCGCATCCAGCTTTTCCTTCCCTCGAATGGTCACGTATTCGGAGATATTCTCCTTCGTAAGCAGCGGAAAGCGGAACATCGAGACACCCAGCGGCCCGAAACGGACAGCAGAAGCCTTCGCGATGCGCTCTGCTTCCTTCTCGTCCTTGGCAAGGCCCGTGCGCAGCAGATTCGCTACTGCAAGTCGTTTTCTTCTCGCCGGTACCAGCAGCCAGAAAAATTTCCCCAGCGCATCCCCCGCTTTCACGGCATTTTCTTCCGAAAGCCCGCAGCAAAAAGCGCCGAGCGTCTTGAGCAGTCTATAGGTTCCTTTCATAGGATGCCCCTTTCATGGATAATCATTGAAACGTCTTGCCCGCATCCCTGATGGCCGGACTATGCCATGGATTCCGTGTGCAAGACTGCGATAGTGGCTGCGCCATATAAAAAAACGGCGCTGCCACGGATGATGAGTAAGCCATCCCCCATTGCCTGAAAACAGACCATTCATGCTGCGCAGATCCAGTGGGGCGGGCAGCCTATAAAAAGCGCCCGAGCGATTGATTTCTATCCATTTTACCATATTTGTGAACAAAATGCTTTTATTGTTGAAAGGAAGAGCCTCTCACCATGCCCCTCTCTACGAAGCATTTCTTAAGCCTGCACGTGATTGGCCATTCCCCGCAAAGGGAGCCTTCCAACATACCGGCCATAAAAAAAGACTGGCTTTCGCCAGTCTTTTTCGTCCAAAAGCATCCGATTACTTGGAGTACAGTTCGACGATGTTGGTTTCGTTGACTTCGTCCTTGTATGGGAGTTCGTCTCTCTGCGGGAAACGAACCAGGGTAGCAGTCCAGTTGTCGAAAGATTTTTCGATGTATGGAAGATCGAAGGTCTTAGCTTCCTGGAAGGACTGTTTGAACATTTCATTGGATCTGTAAGCTTCACGCAGGGAAACGACCTGGCCAGCGCGCAGCGGGTAGGACGGAATGTCTACTCTCTTGCCATCGACATTGATGAGGCCATGGGTAACCATCTGACGAGCCTGACGGATGGAGCGTGCAAAGCCAGCACGATATACGACGTTATCGAGTCTGGTTTCCAGCAGGAACAGCAGGTTTTCGCCTACGACGCCGGACATTCTCTTTGCTTTATCATAATAGCGGTAGAACTGCTTTTCAAGCAGGTTGTACATTGCTTTTACTTTCTGTTTTTCTGCGAGCTGGATGCCGTATTCAGACATTTTCTTCTGACGAGCTTCCGCTGGCTGCCGTTTTAACGCTTTCGGATGGCCGTAAACATTTACGCCGAAACGTCTGCTGGTCTTAAAACGGAGATTTCTGTTTGTTGCCATTGTGTGAGTCACCTCTCTATAAAATACCGCTATCCGAATTGAATAGCTTATTTATTATAAAGGGTAATTCGGGCCGTGTCAAATAGAAAATGGTGAATAGATTCAGGTTTTAGGGGTAGTCCATCGGTATGAAAGCCCAAGAGAACTCTCATCTCACATTCGCTTTCATTCCTTCACGTAGAAGGCTGCCCCTTTGGGGCAGATCTATCCTCCGCCTTCGGCGCGCCCCTTCTTCAAGGGGCTACACAACGGTCATATAAAAACGCTGACCCTTCGCAAGGTTTCCTCCCCCATATCGTCATTTCGAGCGCAGCGAGAAATCTTCCTTGCACAACGGTCAAACGGAGAATGTGAGATGGGGAGCAGCACCTATGCGATTTTATCATTGCCTCATAAGTGCAGAGTACCGCTACGACGTAAAAGATCCCTCGGCTACGCTCGGGATGACGATACAGAAGTCAGATTTCTCCTAGTCACCAGTCACTCCTTCTTCCCCACGATCTTATGCAGCAGAGAGACCACCGTCAGCACCGCAGTGAGCCCGATGATCGTCATCGACCACGCGACGCCGACCTGCAGATAGCCCTTCAAGGAAAACTCCCACGGAAAATACATGACGGCCAGAATCGCCGTCGCGATACATCCGATCGCAAGGAGCGTGCTGTGCGCGCGATAGGTGAAAAGATAGATGATGCCAGCCATATAGCCCCAGAAACCGCCACCGATCATCAGATTGTGATAATAAAAGACAAGCGACAGTGCCGAGCACATGATCGCATATTTCATACCTTTCATAAAGGGACTCCTTTGTTCATATTTATTATTGGCATATCACCAAAAGGTTCCGGATCCCCTCTTGGACGGCTCGCCCATGGAGCTTCTTAGCCTTCTTTAAACAGCTTGCTGTACGCATTCAACGATGCCTTGCCATGGGTAAACCAAAAGAAAATCTGACTAAGATGTGATCCGTGTTTGCCCAGTCATTTCCCTCCTACTACCTTTTGAAAATCCGCATCCCCGCGGAGCCATTCAAAGTGATCCTGACTGAGCGCCTCGGGGCGGACATGCTCAGGGTCAAGCGCCATCGCCTTTTCAAGATAAGAGAGTGCATTTGCCTTATCCCTTTTATCCGCATAGTTCGTCGCGATCCCATAGAGAGACCACGTATTCTTTGGATCGACAGCAAGCACCTTCCGGAAGTAGGAAATCGATTCATCATAATGCTTGGCAAGCTTCTGCGCCATCGCCATATCATAAAAAGCCTGCGTGTAATCGGGATTGATTTTGAGCGCCTTCAAAATCTGTCCGATCCCCTGCTCCGGCGAGACATCGAGCGCCAGAATGAGTCCTTTCAGAGAAAGCGCTTTGTAATTCTCCCGATCGATTTCCAACGCCTTATCACAAGTGAGAAGTGCCTCCCGATTCTGCCCTTTGGCGTAGAGCGCAGAGGCCTCCTGAAAGATGGTTTCCGAAGCAGGAATAATCTCATGGATCTTTTTCAAGGTAGCAGTCTCCGAAGAAGCTGAAGAAGCGGCTGGGCTTTTCGTATCTCCGCTGCAGCCGGCAAGACCGAGCATCAAAAGCGAAAAAAGAAGGATGGCATAAATTCTCAAAATGATCCCTCCTTTCTGATGGGAAATCCGGTCATCTCATTGTATAATCATTATAGCAGAAATGGGAAAGTGTTTCATGAAATAGCCCATACGATGGCTGCTCGTTGATGTCTCATTCTATTTGGGGACAATTTATCCAAGGAGGTCTTCTTATGAATCCATACGCATTTATCACCGGTGCCACGAGCGGCATCGGCCTTGCCACTGCCAAAGCGCTGGCAGCCTCCCACTACGATCTGGTACTCGCGGCCAGAAACACAGAAAAACTTGCGAGCGTGAAAACGGACATCGAGAAAGAAAGCGGCGTGAAGGTCACGACTTACGCACTGGATGTACAGGACCGCGAGGCCATCAAGGAAGTCACCACCAAAGTACTCGATACCTTCGGTGCGCCGGATGTGCTCGTGAATGACGCAGGTCTTGCCAGAGGCCTCGAGCCCTATCAGGACACAGCTCCGGAAGATACGATGGAAATGATCGATACAAATATCAAGGGCCTCTTCCTCGTCACCCGCGCCTTCCTTCCTGCCATGGTGAAAGAAAATAAAGGTCACGTCGTAAACCTCGGCTCCACGGCTGGTCTTTATGCCTATGCCGGTGCGGCAGTCTATTGCGCGACAAAGGCCGCTGTCAAAACCTTCAGCGATGGCCTTCGCATCGATGTCATGGCAAGCGATGTGAAAATCACCACCATCCAGCCGGGTCTTGTGGAGACACCATTCAGCGAAGTCCGTTTCCACGGCGATACGAAACGTGCCGCTTCTGTCTATGCAGGCATTGATGCGCTGCAGGCAGAGGACATCGCGGATGTCATCGCCTTCGTTGTCAGCCGTCCGAAGCGAGTCCAGATCAGCGACGTCGTCATCATGGCTGCCCAGCAGGGGACCGGATTCCTTGTCAGCAAGAAATAGCGACCGGAGATCTGATTTCTGATTTCACTAAAAAAAGGGGCTGTGAAATAATAGCTCCATGAACA
>UMDL01007656.1_pt1 | contig 9967 bp, 5 predicted proteins | sample 1964481 | NCBI WGS metagenome assembly UMDL01 (sample SAMEA4835993, study PRJEB28245) | human gut metagenome | biome: gut microbiome; material: fecal sample | place: Denmark | collected 2008 | reverse complement strand
CCTTTGCCGATGGTGAATCAACTACCGGAATGGTTGGATCTGAATCATCGCCACTGCCATCTCCTGAGCCCTTTCCGTCACCGGCCTTAGAAGAAACTATAAAATACTGTCCACTCTCGACTGCACTGCACAGATCCTTGAATACCGCTGTGCCTATCTCCTTGTTATATGTACCCTTGTCAATAAATACAAAGTCATACTCTGAGAGATCAAGCTTATCATAAGTACCATTCATGAATACTGCCTGGGTTTCGAGATATTTGTCATGCAGACCAGTAACATACGAAACAACCTTTGCCGCATCTGAGAAATCCAGATTAGTATATACAAGATCACTCTTATACTCATAATTGAGATCTGCATTACCAACATTCTCCTGGAAATCCTGATATGTAACTACAACATTCTCATCTTCTGTTCCTGCTGCGTCTATTCTGTATGTGTATCCTGATACATTGTCCTCGTCAACTGTCTTAATATTGAAATCATACTGATAATCAGTATCACTTCCGTCAACAAGACCGGAATTATCAGCTACTCCAACCACAAGATCATCATAAGAGAACTGGTCATCACTGACATCTCCTCCAACTACAACCTTGTAGCTATATTCAGGGCTGAGTCTGTCAAAGCTGTATGTGTATACAGTCTCCATAACTGTGTTGCCATCAGCATCCTTTATCTCCTGACCATTCTCGTCAAGTTTCGGAACCTCTTTCATCTCAAGAGGAGCCTTCATAAGAATATCTACTGATGTTCCTGCCAGATTAAGCTGTGTTCCATTTTCTACTACAAGATATGCATACATATCTGCTGCTGGATCCACTGCATCACCTGCATCATCAGTACATCTCACTGTACCGGAAACTGACTTTGTCTTGACATCCTTATAGTATGATGTTGCAAAGTTGACATTCTTAAATGCCTTACCGCCATTGGTCATCGCCTCTACAAGATCGGCACTGTCAATGAGATAAACATCAGCACCACTTGGCACATATCTTGAAAGACCTGTACCACTGCTTGAAGTACCATTCGCATACATATGTCCTGTCAGATCGCTGTTTGGAGCCTTCTGTACAGATTCCCATGTATTTGTCTTCGCATTGAATGTGTAATCAGCAGAAGCCATGTCTCCACGTGTAGCACTGCTATTCTTCTCTGTGATTTCACTGAACATTGCACTGCCGGCTCCGTCCTCTGAAATCACAAGTATCTTGGCATTATCAAAGTTCCACGACTTTCTGTCTCCTGTAAGACCTGATCTTGAACCAGCCTTATCATATGTGGAATCCTTGATATTATCCGGTATGTTACCATCAAGGAAATCAAGTATTGATACACCCTCATACCACTTATAGTATGTTCCATAGTTAAGGTAATCGCTACCACCCTCGCTGGCTTTTCTCTCTGCCTGAAGAATAAAGTCAGAGATCGTCTTTGTTGTCTTGTTTATATCAGGAGTCGTCTTGTTATCATCTGCCTCCTGATAAAGTGTCTTAAAGAAATCCGGCTCTGTAACAAGGACATTATCATATCTTGCCACAGCACCCTTAGTGATCAGCTTGTATGCAAGTGCACCCATTCTGTAATCATCATTATTTCCTGTTATAAGCTCTGGCTCTGATGTACACAGAGTTCCTGTACACAATGCTATAGGATGTGAGTTTGCTGTAGCATACGCATCCAACCAGTTATACAGATCCTCGCTTATATCATTTGCTTTGCTGGCATAATCGCTGGCACCATTCGCCCAAATATATATGAAATCCGCCTGATTGAGGATTCCCTGGGCTGTTGTATCCATGCTGTTCAGCTCGCTGACTGTACAAGTTGTAAGAGTCACCGCACCGGCAGCCATGTTATCGCTTATCGTCTTATATCCATTGAACACTGCAAGTCTAAAATACTCACCTGCATACACATATCTCCAGAGATATGTTGTTGAATCGTATCCTGTCAGCTTCTTCGCATCACCTGAAAACTTGCTATCAGTGACGGTTTCCTTCAGCTTCTCATCCATATCTGCATTACCACTATATGAATCAGGTACTATCTGGACGATTCTGAATTTGTCCTCTCCTGTCTGTTTCTTGCCAGCATCGTTGGAGTTCTTGACTGCCAGATCGATATTGGACAATCCTGTCAGACTTGTAGATTTGCTTCCGCTGCCGTTCGCATCACTCAGGGAAGCCTGAGAATCGGAGTTAGCCAGTGTATAATTCACAAATATAGAGCTGACTACAAGTGCGAATATAATAGCTATAGATGATAAGACTATTTTTTTATTCTTAAACACTGTATTTTCCTCCTCTATTAATCCCACTCATGCTTCTTGAGCACGAATGAATTTCTGAGTCCAACTACACTTGTTACTTTATATGTCTCTTTTGTTTTTGTGTCTTCAAATCCAATAATCACTGCAACACTATTGTCTGCAGGATTGACCTGAAGCTGAAAGCTTTTCACGTTGTTAGCAAGCACTGTACCTTTCTTGGAGCTTGCATCCACATACTTTGTACACGATGAAAGCACCGCCTGTGCCTGATTTACCTTTGCTGAATCGCTGCTCTTGAGATCCTGCTTTGCCTGATTAAGCGTTTCATCACTCATCTCCTGTCTGAAAACATACAATTTCTTGTCTGTCTTGCTGTAGGTAATCGTACAGAATGCAGTCTTATCTAGCTCAGATGAATACTGAACCCACAGATAATCAGCATCTATAAATGTGTGCACATCCTCTGAAGCACCAGCGCCGCCAAAAGGCTTAACATCCGCTATATCATAGCTATTGCTTTTTTTCTTTATCACACCGCTATCTGACACTATATCCTGGATTACATCAGCAACGCCTCCCTGCTTACGGAGTGTGCTTCCCGATCCTGCGGATTTCACATACGTATCCTCAGGAACAATAAAGCTTCCTGTAACCTGAGTGAATGATGTTCCAGTCTGTACGTAAGCAGTTCCATCAATCTTGATATCACTTGCCCCCATCAGTATGTCTGCTATCGCATCATATGTCTCAGTCGCCTGAGACTGAAGCTTCTGTCTGGACGACTGCTTCTTATGTGACGCAACAGTTGTAGATATAAGGGACATGACAGCAACCATGAATATTCCCAAGATTGCCATATACAGTATAAGCTCTATGAATGTGAAGCCCTTGTCTTTATTTCTACATATCATTCTTCACACCCCCTAATTCTTTCCATATGTATGACCGCCTGTATACTGGTTCAGGTTGACCCTTCCAACAGTATTGTTGCTGTTATACTTGCAGAAACGATACTCTCCATATCCAGCCAGCACCTGTCCATCAGATTTTCTTATAACAATAACCTGATCTGTAAGAGGGATTGTCTCTGAATCTGCATCATAGTTTTCAGCATAATATATTGTAACTCTCTCCAGAACTTTATCTGCTGTTGTGGAATTAGCTGTAAATGTTGAAGGATTTCCATCGGTACATGTACCATAGAAAATGTCATAATTAGCACCATTCTGTACTATTCTGATTGCCTCTCCAGCTTTTTGTGTCTTTGTACGCATCTCAAGAGCCGATAACTCACTATCAAACTTCTGCAGTGAAGCAGTTGCCTGAGACGCTCTTATTGATGATATAGTGAGGAAGCCCACGCCTGACATTACTGCAATTATAGCAATAACAATTATCATCTCTATAAGCGTGTATCCGTTATTTGATTTTATACCATTCTTCATCAGCTACACCCCCTATTCAACGTTCTTCTTCCAGTTCTGGAATACAAGAATATCTTCGTATGAGATGTCTGATATTGATGCACCTGTTACCTCTGTGTTACCTTCGCTCTTGGATGATGTATAGTTCTTCAGCACCTTTGTTGTAAGCGTATTGAGCTTTTCGTCTGTGCTCTCTGAACACTGTTCAAGAAGATTTGCAACAAATGCAGCGTCTGCTGATATTGACATATTATGGTCAATTATAAGCTTTGATCCAGTGATTATCATACCTCTGAAGCTCTTAACATTCTCATCAAATCTTACATTACCACCGGCAATTATAATTCCCTGGAATGATCCATCACCATTGTTTGGCTGGAGCTTAACATCACCAGAATTGATAACTATGGTTTTAGCCTCATTATCTGTTGCATTTCCAATTGTCTTCTCAATTGAAAGGTTTTTGCTAAATACATAAGCAAAATCAACATAGTGATTTAAAGGAGTGATACTGTAATCATATGAATATGTATCTCTATCCTTATCATATGAGCTTAAATATCCTACCGATGAGGAAGTGTAATTAGCTATTTCCCACGCATTCTGTGAAAGCTTTGTGGTATCATCCACATTGTTAAGAACCGACAGATGATCCTTCATATTAATATACATATATGAAAGGAATGTGCTTGTCTGCTCCTCCACACTTGCAGTTCCTGAACCAGCAAGCTTAAGTGCATCCGCCTTGAGATCATTAAATGCCTTTTTATTGTTGTCTGAACCCTTGTTTCCAAGAATATTAGTAAACACCTTGCCTGTTGAAACATTATCAAGAGCTGTAGCCACATCCATTGTGGTAGTTGTGGATGCTCTCAGGAACAGCGAATCATCGTTATTCTGATCTGTGACAGCACCACTTGCATTTATCTTGCCCTCTGCCGGAAGAACCAGCTTAACCTGGAACTGCTCGTACTTCTGTACATTATAAAGCTTGCTGCTTATCTCATCGCCATAATCCTGGAGAAGCTTATAATATTTCTCAGCAAATTTCTCAGCATTGCTTACATTAGACGAATCCTTTCCATCCTCTATATATAAATAGTAATAATCATGTCCTGAAACAGTCTGCTTAATCGCTGTTACACCCTTATCTCCCTCTGTAGCAAGATCATTGAGGAAATCATCGTACAGATCAAGTATGTTCGCATCTGCCTCAAATGTCTTTGGGAACTGAAGTGTAACTGTAGTGATTCCTGTGTCAGGGTCAACCTTCTCAGTGTTGTTCACTACAGACCACTGGGTAAGGAACATAAGCTGATTTGTCTTCACATCAAGAGACTGTCCTGTAGAATAATCCTTCAGTGTTGTGAATGCGTAATCTGCATTCTCATCAACTGTTATATTCTCATCGTCCTCAGGAACACTTGAAGCAGCAATCTTTGAGAATTCGATATATGACTTACCTGCTATATACAGTGAATTAAGATCCTGTAAGTCAAGTGTTGAATTCTTACCATTTACAATAATTGCACTATCACTAAAGTGTGATCTGAGCTTATATCCTGTTGCAAGATATCCTTTTTGTCTGAGATAATTCAGACTTCTTGTATCCTGTGCATTGTAGCTATATCCAAAATAACTTCCCTGAGTAAATTTCAAGCTTGCTTTCTCTGCATTAAGCTCTGTATCATCAAAGATATACGCATCTGCAGAAGCTTTCAGTGAGCCTCCGTCTTTTCCTCCAATGACGATATTATCTGCCCAAAGCTCTGATAAAGTCTGTGTACGACCTGACAGATTTATCTCAGCTCCGTTATATGCGGCAAGAGAACCTGAACACACAACCACATCTGAGTTGAGTGTAAGTGTGGAATTCTTACCATTTACAAATATTCCTGAGTATGCACTGCTTTCCTTTGTACCCCACATTGTGGTAGGCTTACTCTCATATTTGTTCGTAACCTTTGTCTCGGCTACATCATTATAATCCTTATTGTAATAATCGCTTGCTGCGTAGATGTTACCCTTAACCTGTGCGTCGGTTGTCCGGTTGTCGTTGTCCTCTCCTACCTCGACACCCATATCCGCAAGTATCGCATATTCATACAATGTATTGTTTGATACACTGCTTGTATCAAATGAAACATTGTACTCAGGCTCCGTGAGAACAATGTCCGTAGTGATAGACTGCTCATAGGTTCCTGCTGTTGATCCTTGCAGATTCACACTTCTCTTAACACACACATTCTTGAATGTGACAGACTGAACCTTGTCATTTTCGTAACCCGACTGCTTCTCCGTCTTAATTCCTCCATTATTCTTATAATACTGAGTTGTTGTCTTGTTATTAACATCAGTATATATAAGCTTCATGTTCGATGTATCAAGTCTGACACCATCCGGATTGTCCACCGCATCATACTCATTAGATATGAAAGACTGAAGTGTATCTGTCACGTTCTTAAGGCTCTTATAGTTTGTATCTGCAACAAAGCCTGTCATGAAAAGCTTTTTGAAAAGCTCATTTGCCGATTTATTGTCAAGGGTAGTATACGCCTGAGCCTTAGTATCATACACAACAACCAATTCAGCCGTAGTTGTGTACGCTGAATAAAGGTGCTCATTGGTCGCTGCGCCTACCCCCGCATACATCTCATCAAGTGCAGTTTCTACCTCATAAAAGTTATTCAGGGAATTCAGCTTATAAAACTTGAGCTTGTATGTCATCATAGCTCCCATAAGTATCGCTGAAGCAAGAATGCACATAAATGTGGTTGCGACTATTACAAGGACGAAACTTGAACCGTGATCATCGTTATGCCTAAGCTTTCGCTTTAATCTCTCAATCATCTGTTACTTCCCCCTTGTTCCAGTAACCGTCGTCTTGTTTCCTTTACTATCTGTCAAAGTAACTGTTATATCGTACATATATACACTGTCACTCTGATCCTCTGTCAAACGAGCTACAGGATAGTCAGAATTAACATTGTCAAAATCAAAGTTGGCATATACATTAAGATCTGACGACTTTGCTCCCGCTGCCAGCTTAAGTCTCACCTTGACATCTGACATCTTGGTGTTCTTTCCTGCATTCGTATATGTAAGATCATCAACGTTCGCCACATTGAACTGCTCACGTATGATCTTCTTGTATGTATCGCTGAGCTCTGCTGTCGTCTCGAATACATACACATCCGCCTTCTCAGATATTCCTGAATTATCCACCGTTATGGTATCTGTCGTACAGTATGAACCATTGTATATCGCCGGAACATAGAGAAGATACACAGGTGGCAGACCATTCGTAAACTCCTGCTTGTATACTATTCCATCACCATATAAGGTGGTAGGCTTGTATACATTTTTGCCTGAGCTCTCATACTGTGATCTGATAACTGAGACCGTTGTATAATCTGTGTATTCCACATAACACTCAACTGTATATGTGGATCCCAGCTTTGATATCTTGATCTTGGTATTCTTCTGGAAATGATCCTCATCGAATGTTCCACCACCGGAAAGATAATGGTTGTACTGCACATCATACTTTCTCAGCACGTCAAGCTTCGCATCCAGGAAATACTGATATGCGAGATTATCAAGATTGCTGCCTGTTGCGGCTACATTATAGGTGGCACCTATAATGATAGCCGACTGTTTGCTGTCCAGATTTCTGATAGTTCCCGATTCCGTAGCATTAGTCTGTATGGCGCCACTTTCATCGCTCTTGAATGTCGCACCACCATCAAGACCTGCAAGCACATATCCATTCTTAAGAACCTGATATGCCGCATCATTCACATCCACCTGACAGGTGTAGGTCTCATAAGATTTTCCTATGGATACATCGTTGCAGGTATAGGTTGTGTCCGAATATTCCGCCGTTTTAGAATTCGGCAATGTGATAGACTTTCCCGATGGTGTTCCCTTTGTAAAGGAATATGTCTTTGTTCCATTGCCATCAGGAATATTCACATTTCCTGACAGATCAGCGGTCTTAAAGATCTCCATGATCTCCTCAGCCTTCTCGACTGCATACTGCTTCTTCGTCGATGTAGTACCCGTCTTCGTGGCTGTGATCAATGCATTGGTTATCGGATAGATCAGAATGGCAAATATGGCAGCAGCGATTATAATCTCTACTAAACTAAATCCTTTATTGTTTGATTTAACCATTTATTTGTTCACTCCATTTAAGTGTATGCATCTACTGGGCTGTTGTTGTGGTCGTAGTCGTAGTAGACTTTACTGTTGGGTTTCCAAAGATGTTGTTTGTACCTGTCTGTACATTCACATCTGCGTGATCTGTAGTTCTGTCATCACCGTTTACTGCATATGAGGTTATAGTCATATCTCCCTCATACTTTCCTGTCTGTTCGTTGAATGCTATAGTGACATCGTCAAGAGTCATTCTGTAATCACCATTCTTGATGTAGTCGATGACATCCTTGATATCCTTGTAGTCTCCCTCGTATGTGACAGGGAATGATGCTGAATAGCAGTTGTAACCTGATGCTGTAGCTGCTGACTCATCTATAGTCACGTCAGATGCTGCTGCATCTGTTGAAGCACTTGAATTATCAGCAACGGTAACGTCGCCCACAGCGCCTGCGCCAAGTGTATAGAAAAGTGTCTCCTCCCCCATTGTTACAGTAGGGAAGTTGAACTTATACTTATCCTTTACACCCTGTAAATACATGATTGTGTTATCCTGATACAGCTCTGATGGAAATTCTGCAAGAACAGCCTCATAGTCTGCCTTGTACTTCTCAGTGTCAGCTATGTACTGCTGTCTGTTCGCATCCTTCTCAAGCAGGCTGTTATAATATGTCTGTCTCTCGTTGTACTGACTTTCAATACTCTTCTTGTCATCAAAATTGCTCATGGCAAGGAATCTTATAGGAAGCACTAAGATAGCAATTCCCAATATGAATAATAATAGATTTCTCTGGCCCTTTGTGATTGAATCCATGATAGTCCCTCCTTAATTAACTGATACTTCATCTGTTGAAGTCTCGGTGTCATCTGCATTTACATCCTTGTAGATACATGTAACTGTAAAGTCGTATGTTGTATCCCCGCTCTGCTTATCCACATTCTCAGTGACAGACTGAACGAATGAATTGTCTATGCACTCTATATCCTTGAGGTTTATTGCAAATGCAGCTATATCCTCGTACGACTTCGTGTTACCTGTGAAACTAACCTCTGTTGAAGATGAATCAAACGCTGTAAGACTGATTCCCTTTGGCATCTTGTCCTCAAGCTCCGCAATAAGTGTTCCAACATTCTCATTGAGGTTCTCTGTGTAGCTGTACATATTCTGAGCATCCATGTATACAGACTCTGCATCCTCATAGTCCTGTACGATCTGCTCTATATCCTTGATAGAATCAATATCTCTGTTCACCTGGTCAAGCTTTGACTGAGCCTTGTTCTTAGCTATGAACGAGTACGCTGTAACACCACCTGCAACTATGACTGCTATGATGATAAATGCTATAACCAGTGGTGTTGTGTCAACACTGCTTGCACCGCCCTTGCTGCCAGTCTCACCAAGCTCGAAGCCCATAGGGTCAAAGGCAGCTCCGATAGGAACCATGAGATATACAGGATTATAAATCTTAAGATCAATCTTTGGGTCAAATTTGATGTTATACAATGTATCCATTACTCTGGTTGATACATTGAGCTGAACCTTGAACAAGCCGTCGATTCCCTTGATAAGGGCTCCATCACCTGTGAGGAATACATCATCAATAGGCTTATCAGGATTCTTTGATGTGAAGAAGTCCATAACTCGACCGATGTTGTTGATGAGATATCTGAACGCTCCTGTTATTGCGTTGTCGTCGAAATCTACCGTGAGAAGTCTTTCATTCTGAAGTAATGTCATGGCTGTTGTTGCATCCACGCCCTTCGCATCCATAACTTCATTCACAACAACATTTGTTCCGTATGGAACTGTTCTCTGAAGGAGAAGTGTATCTCCTTTTACGATGTTGAGCACTGTTGATTCACTGCCCAACTGGATTACCATAGTTGTCATTGCCTCTGTTGTCTGAGTCTTGATCAACTGAAGCATTGCATTACCAATATAATCAAGTGCTACTACTTTCAGTCCAGCCATAGCTGCGAGATCATAGTATGATCTTACCATGTTCTCTGGTGCAGCGACTGCAAGAACTCTGAGCTGCTTGTTATTCTCTTCATCAGTAACTGTCTCAAGAACTGTATGAGACACTACGTAATCCTCTATATTAAC
>UMDL01029652.1_pt1 | contig 9986 bp, 7 predicted proteins | sample 1964481 | NCBI WGS metagenome assembly UMDL01 (sample SAMEA4835993, study PRJEB28245) | human gut metagenome | biome: gut microbiome; material: fecal sample | place: Denmark | collected 2008 | reverse complement strand
GGAGGGATGGATGATCCATCCCTCCGCTTGTGGTGTTTCAGCCGATGATGTTGCCGTGCTGGTCCACGATGACCTGCTGGCCATCGGGCAGGGTCACGGCATAGCGGCCATTACCGATGCTTTCCAAAACACTGCCGCTGGGCCTCTGGCCATCAAGGCCCACAACGGTATCCTGGAGTTCAGGAGGGATAAATTTTGTGTTCATGGGTGTTCTCCTTTCCTCACTCCCAAATGGTGCGGGTGTTGTAATGCAGGGTATGGGTGACGCCGTGGACTTCGGTGCCGTCCAGGGTGACCCAATAGGGGGTGACCTCCAGGGTACCAGAGCCGGAGAGGCTCTGCTGGGTGATCATGAGCCTGGCATTGCGGGCAGCGCCGAACAGGCCGGAGGCCGTATAGAACAGCCGATAGCGGTTGGCGTAGGCAACAGGCACCTTCACACCGTCCACGATGATGCCGCTCTCCTGATAATTGGCCGGGTTATCCACGGCGGAGATCAGGGTGACGCCGCGCAGGCGGAACAGACCATTCCGGACATAGTGCAGGTCCAGATAGGAGTCGCTGACGTACTTGGCGTAAATCGTGGTATCCTGGGTGATGCAGTCCAGGTCGGCGGGGACGGTGCAACCACGGTCGGCGAACCAACCGGCAAAGACCTTGCCGGCGGGGGCCTGGTAGGCCACCTGGTTACGGACGCCGGTACCGGCGGAAACGGTAAGCTCATAGGTCTTGGCGCCGTCCACCACGGTGACGGTGACATCCTCCACGGTGGGCACATCCGCCGAAATGGGAGTGCCATCGGCGCAGTAGGAAGCCATGGTCAGCAGCTGTGTTTCGGCAACGGCGGGAACCGTGCAGTCAGCGGTGCGGGACTCATCCGTGGACTTGATCTTGCCAGCGCCAGTGCCCTGGTAGGTGCCGACGCGGGTGACGCTGTTGGTGACCTCCACGCCGTCCAGGGTGACCCAGTAGGGATAGTAGCTGACGGAAGCACCGGCCTGGGACCAATAAGTGTTCTTATCCAGGCCGTAGCACAGCATATAGCCATACTTGTCACCAGTGACTACGCTGGCCGCAGTATAGCTGTCGGACTGGCCCTCCTGCTTCAGGTTGATGGTGATGCCCTTGAAGGCAACGCTCTGGCCCTCCGGCAAGTTGGCAACGGTGGTGCGAGCTTCGTCAATGGCCTCATAGGTCATCTGGTTTGCCGTGGTACGGGAACTATTGACATAGAAGCCAGCTTCTTTGTAGAGGCTGCGGTCAATGGCGGAAACCATATAGAAGCCAATGACATCCAGCTGCCCCTCTGTGTTATGCTCCCAGCAAGACAGAGCCATAGGCTTCAGATAGGCGTTGGGCACTTCCCAGATATAGTAGGTTTCGCCAGCCTTGGGGGCGAAGCTCAGGCCGGTTTCGCCCTCGGCGAAGGGATAAACCTCGGTACATGCCTCGCTGTTGAAAGCTCCGCCGTAGAGGTAGCCGCTGGTGACCTTGTCCGTCAGGTTAAACCCGGCGCTGACGGGGTAGGTCTCGGTGGCGCCCACCTGCTTAGCCTGGCCGTTTTCGTCCATCTGAACGTGGACCACATAGAAGCTCTGGGTGTAGGCAAACCAAACCTCGCGGTTGGCATTGGTGGTGGAGACGGTGACGGAAGCCTCCGTCACATCCTTGGTGGTGACGCCGTCCAGGGTATAGCCATAGTAGGCGGCGCCAGAAATTTCCTTCATGGGGACGTTATAGGTGCCGTATTCCAGGGCCTGGGAGCCGTTCATCTGGTAATACTCCTGGGCGGCCAGCTGCTTGGCCTTGTCGGGGGACTCCACCTCCACGCCCTTCTCGTTGATGGGCTGACCCTGGGCATTCACCAGGTAGAAGTGCATGAGGATGGTGCCGCCCTTGGGCGCAACCTGGGGGATTTCGAAGTCCTTGCTGGTTTCCTGATCCTGATAGTCGGTGTAATTAAAGGTAGTGGTGTCGTTGGTGGGATAGGTCCGATCCTTGCTGAGGCCGTCCTTGAGGGTCACGCGGTACTTCATGACCGCCGGAGTACCCTCGTTGATGTCGCCGACGTTCCAGTTGAGGGTCTCGCCGCTGCGGGTGACGGTGCCCTGGCTCAGATAGACATCGTATCCACCGGCATTGTACTCGTCCAGGCTGTTGGTAACCTTGGGGTCGCCGGTGAAGGCCAGGTTCACATACTGGCTCATGGGGTCGGTGACCGAGCCGTTGGTGGCGGCCTTGGCGATGCTGCCGGCGATGGTCTCAAAGGCGGCGGTGAGCTTGGTCTCCACGTTGTCGTTCTGGCCGATGGCGAAATAGCCCTTGGCAGCATCGCTGGCACAGGATTTCAGGGTGTTCTCACCCTCGGTGCCGGCCTGGAGGGCCACGGAGAAGATGGTGGTCCCGGCGGTCTTGGCCTGGTTGGCCTCCCAGATGGTGGCTACGCCGTTGTTGGTGCCGCTGGTCTGAGTAACCGTGCCATCCAAGGCATACACACCATAGCTGAGTCGGCTGGTTGTTCCATGCTCCGTACAGGTGGCATTCACATACGCATTATAGTTCATGGTGAAGCTGTTGCCTGAGCCGATCTCGGTGTTATAGTCAGGGGTGAAGGCACCTACGTTGGTGAACCGACCATCGCGGGGACCGTAGTTGCCACACCAGTAGCTATTCAAGCGCTCACACCCTTCATAGGTTGCGGTTGCAACAAAGGGATGGCTGTAGGTGGGCTCACCATCGGACAGGATGACGATGTTCTTCTGCTTGCCGGTGGAAGAAGCAGAGGCCAGCAGCTGCTGGGCCACATGGATACCGGCCTGCTGGTTGGTGCCGCCATTGGCGTAGGTGGCGGCATCCACGGCGGCCTTGAAGGCAGACAGCTCAGAGGCCGTGTAGAAGTGGCCGCTGTTGTACGCCGTGGCCGTATCGATAAAGGTGACGATGGCGATGCGGGTGGTGCTGTTCTCCGTCAGCAGCTTGTCACCGAAGGCCTTGGCGGCCTTGCGGGTGTTGGTGAGCTTGGTGCCCTCCATACTGCCGGAGCAGTCGATGACCAGGACCACATCGGAGGTGGTGCTGTAGTTCTTGCCCTGGATGGTCAGGGTAATCTCATAGAGGCCATCCTTTCCATCCACAGGCTGGGCCGTTTTGCTGAGGTTGATCGCACCCTCATTGGGCCATGCGGGTCCGTCTGACGCAGCGGTTCCGCTTCCGCTGGCGTCCTCATCCGCCGCAAACGACGGCAGGGCCACCAGAGACAGGGCCATGACCAGCGCCAGCACAAGGGCCAACGCCTGTTTCCATTTCTTCATATCCTCGTTCCTCCCATTGCGTTTATTTGCGCGGTGCGCATTATTTTCAGGCCCTAACGGACCTAATTGAAGATGCGACAACGCTTCCGCCGCCGGGATGCCGGTCCCAGCTGCGGAACGTTATTATAGCGCATATCGGTATCGTTTTCAAGTGTAATTTTGGTTTTCCAAAGTTTATCGTTATCTGGTTATTATTCTATCACAAAGTCATGTCGAATGCAAGTGCATTTTCAGGGGATAAGGGAAATTTTTCTGGATTCGACGGGCGGATTGTGCTATAATATGTGTAATTAATCAACAGGGCAGGAGGGCAATGTCCATGAACGAGAGGAAAACATCCAAAAAAGCGGGATATCCCAACGGGGATGCCCGGGACTTCTTTTTACGGGATCTTGACGGAAAACCAGTAAAGGGTCCGAAAAGGCCGGAGCGGCCCGGGTCTGAGCCGCCCATCATGGCGGTGTATGCCGCGCCGGTGGTGAAGGAGAAGAAATGAGCGGGTTCCGGCTGCGCTGCTGCGTGTGGGAGCTGACGCTGGCGTGCTGCTTCGGGTGCCGGTACTGCGGGTCCGCCGGGGGGCGGGCCAGGGCCGACGAGCTGTCCACGGCGGAGTGCCTGGACACGGCGGACCAGCTGGCAGAGCTGGGGTGCCGGAGGGTGTCGCTGATCGGGGGCGAGGTGTTCCTGCGGCGGGACTGGGCGCAGATCGCCGGGCGGCTCACCGGCCGGGGCGCGGCGGTGGCGGTGATCACCAACGGGTACCTGATGTCGCCGGAGGTGCTGGCGCAGCTGCGGGAGGCCGGCGTGGAGTCCGTGGCGGTGTCCATCGACGGACCGGAGGACATACACGACGCCGGACGGCAGGCGGGCAGCTTCCGCCGGGCCATGGACGCCGTGGGGGCGCTGGTGGAGGCCGGCATCCCGGCGTCGGTGATCTCCACCCTGCGCAGGGACTGCGTGGGGCGGCTGGAGGAGCTGTACCGGGTGCTGGAGGGCTCCGGCATCGCCGCATGGCAATTGCAGGCGTGCTCGCCTATGGGCAACGCCGCCCGGGGGCTGGACTGGCGCATGGACCCGGCGGAGGTGATCCGCTTCGTGGAGCGCCACCGGGACCGCGCGCCGTTTATGCTGGGTGCGGCTGACAACGTGGGCTACTTTACAGAGGAGGAGCCGGGCCTGCGGGGCGCCGACGGGGCCTGCTTCCAGGGGTGCCGGGCGGGAATCTCCGCCATAGGCATCGACAGCGTGGGAAACATACGGGGGTGCGAGTCTATGTACGATGAGCGGTTCATCGAGGGAAATCTGCGGCAGCGGCGGCTGCGGGACATCTGGGAGGACCCGGAGGCGTTTGCGTATAACCGGCGGTTCACCCCGGAGCTGCTGACCGGAGACTGCGCCCGGTGCCGGATGGGGCCGTGGTGCGCCGGAGGGTGCCGGTCGTATAACTATTTCGTCCACGGGAAGCTGTATGAGGCGCCGGTGTGCGCCGGAGGCGCCAAATGAGCGCCGGGGCGGCAGCCGTGGGGCTGCGGCTGCGGCAGGAGCGGCTGAAGCGGGGCTGGAGCCAGGAGGGCCTGTGCCGGGGCATCTGCGCGGCATCGTATCTGTCCAAGATCGAGCAGGGCCGGGTCCAGGCCGCGCCGGAGCTGCTGGCGCTGCTGATGAAGCGGCTGGACCTGCCCTGGTACGGCGAGAATCTGCCGGAGCTGGAGGGGCTGGTGGAGCGGCGGTACGCGCAGCTGCTGGACGGAGAGCAGGAGGCGTTTCAGGACAGCCGGGCGGCGTTCTCCCAGGCGCTGGAGACCATCCTGTCCAGTCCCCTGGCGGCGGACGGCCTGGTGCTGGACGCCGTGGACCGGCAGGACCCGTCGGACATCCCGGCGGCGCTGGAGCCGTATCTGGACCGGCGGCAGCTGGCGCTGCTGCGGATCGTGCAGGACCGGGAGCCGGAGGCGGTGCGGCTGCTGCCGGAGGCGTACTGCTTTCTGATGGCGGGCATTGCCGGGTATGAGCAGGGCGGCGACTATACCGGGGCCATGGCCTATCTGCGGCAGGGCTGCGACCTGGCGGCCCGGGACGGCCGGGTGCGGCTGATGCTGGAATGCCGGCTGATTATGGGCGGCGTATGCTGCAACCAGCTGGACCTGGACGGTATGGAGGAGCACTATCGGGCGGCGGAGCGCATGGCCCGGGCCCTGGGACGGCAGGAGGACCTGCGGGCCATGGCCTATAACCGGGCCGCCACCCAGGTGGAGTGCGGCCGGTATCAGGAGGCGTATGGGTATTTTTCCGCCCTGGAGCGGCCCCGGGTCATGGAGCTGCACAAGCTGGCGGTGTGCTGCGAGGGGCTGGGCCGGACCCGGGAGGCTCTGGACGCCCTGGACCGGGCGAAGACGGCCCCGGAGGAGTATCCGGACCGGACTCTGTGCATGGAGATCTGCGGGCTGGTGCGGCGCAGGCTGGAAAACCCCGGCTATCTGCGGGACCCGGATTACGGCGCGGCGCTGATGGACGTGTTCCACCGCTGCCGGAGGGAGCTGCCCATCGGATACGCAGGGTTCCACCTGCCCTGGGTGCTGGAATGGCTCACCGCCGGGCGGCAGTATAAGCTGGCGTATGAGTTGGTGCGGGAGTTTCCTCTGGTCCCCGGGAGAAGCTCATGACAGCGGCGGCGCTCTTTTTTGACAGACTGAACAGGCCGTCAAAAAAGCAGGCTTGCCTCCGCCTTCGGAAAGGAAGATAGTTACGAAAGAAACCCATCAGGGGTGTCTTTCGTTTTCAATCACCGCATTTTCAGAACTTTTATAGAAGTTTTGAAAATGCCTTTCAGCCTGTCAAAAAGGATTTTTGACAGGCTGAAATCCCTCCGGCCGGAGCCGGAGGGATTTTGCTATGCTTCCGTCAGTCTTCCATCAGCTCCTCCAGGCGGCGGCGCTTGGTCCGTGCGTCGCCGGTCAGGTGCAGCTTGGAGTAGATCTGGTTGATGTATTGCTTCACCGTTCCCTCGGACAGGAACAGCTGCCCGGCGATCTCCCGGTTGCTGAGCCGCCGGGCCATCCGCTGGGCCACGGCCCATTCCCGCTCTGTCAGAGCGGCGAAGGTCTCCGGCCGCTGCCGGACGATCTGCACCGCCTGGCACCCGGCCTGGAAGCTCTGGCCGAACCGGGCGGCCCGGGCGGCAAAGTCGTCCCCGGCCTCCGGCAGCACCTCCCGCAGGTACCGGTAGCAGGCGGCAAAGGGCAGCACCAGCCCGTCGGGCCGGGCCATATCCGCCGCCTGCCGGACCAGAGCCGCGGCCTCCCGGCGTTTGCCCAGCCGTTCATAGGCTGCGGCAGTCTGCGTCAGCACATAGATCTCCACCAGGGCGTAGTGCATCCCCCGGCACAGAGCCAGCAGCTTATCGCTGCCGCCGATGACCCGGGCATAGGCCCCCTGGGCCAGGAATACCTGGTTTTCGATCATCCGCATCATGGGCACGCAGGGCCCCAGGAAATTCACCGTATCCAGCCGGTGCTCCCGGAACAGGGAGGGGATGCTCTCCTCCTGCCCCAGCAGCGCCAGACACCAGGCGCTGCTGCTGTCGAAAATGTGCAGCCACATGGCGTTGTGCCGGCCCAGCAGCTGCTCCCGGCGGCGGCGCAGGTCCGTCTCCGGGGCTTTCCCGGCGGCCAGGGCCAGCCGCATTTCCAGAAAGTCGCAGCAAAGAGCCATATTTTCCTGGCCGCTGCCCCGGATATCTGCCCGGGCCCGCTCCAGAGCAATGGCCGCGTCGTTGAGGCGCCCCTGGGCCAGGGCCGCCTCGCCCTCCATGATCCGCTGGGCGCCCATGCCGTGGCCGCCGGTGATCTTGTAATAGTGGGGCATGCAGTCGTCCATCTCCGCCAGTTCCCGGGAAAGCTGCCCCGGGGTCCGGTGGAACATCATCAGCACCGACGGCGACCCGAAGGTCCAGCTGCCGCGGCTCTGGATGCTGACGGCCTGGTCGGTCATCTGGCGGCTGGCGCTGCGGTGCAGGCGGCTCATCTCCGTGATGTCGTTGTAATGCAGGAAGCTTTCGATCAGGTCGCACTCTCCCAGCAGATTGCCCCGCTGCCGGGGCGTCATGTCCGGGTGATTCCGGACGGATTCCAGCAGCAGCGCCTTCAGCTGCTGCATCCGGGGGATCTGCCCCCAGGTGAACATCCGCCGCATCAGCACCAGCAGGGCTGTGGGGTGCTCCATCAGCACCCGGTCACCGCAGCGGTCCAGCAGCTCCAGCACCTGCTGGTGCCGCAGGGCCGCCAGCAGAATGCCCGCATCCCGCTGGATCACGTCCAGGGCCGCATCCCACCGGCCGCATTTGCCGAAGGCGGCCAGGGCCTGCAAATAGTCCCCCCGGTCCGCATACCAGCGGCCGTACCGGGCCCGGTATTCCGCCTGCTCCTCCGGGGGCAGGGCGTCAAAATCCCGCTGGGCGCAGGCCTTCATCATGTGGTGGAACCGGTATCCCCCGCCGGGTAGCCGGGTGACAAAGGCGTTTTTCGCCGTCAGGTCCGCCAGGATCTCCGGTGTGTCCGGCTGGCCGGTAATATACCGGGCCATGTCCCCGGTGAACTCGTCGGCCTGACCCATAACCGCCAGGAACCTCTGCCGCCGGGGCGGCAGGGGCCGCAGCATGGCGGCGGTGAACATCTCATAAATGTCCGTTTCCCCGGGGTCCGCTCCCTGCTCCGTCAGGGCCCGGAGCCGCAGGTAAACGGCGGCCATCCAGCCCTCCGTGGCCTGCTGCAGCTCTGCCAGCTGCTCCTGGTCCAGGGCCGCGCCGCAGCGGTGGACATAGGCCGCCAGCTCGCCGCCCTCCAGCCGCAGCTGCTCCGCGCCGATGCGGTGCAGCCGTCCGCCCAGCCGCAGCACCTGATCCCCGGACAGGATCCGGTCCCGGCTGGCGGCGATGAGGTGGACGTTTTCCGGCAGTCTCGCCGCCAGTTCGCATAAAAACCGCGCCATCCGGGGATCAGGCAGCAGGTGCAGGTCATCTGCAAACAGATACCAGGGCTCCGGCCGCCGCAGCTCCCGGCACAGGGTGTCCACCAGCAGGCCGGTGGCCGCCGGATCCGTGGGGCAGTCAAAGCCCTCCAGGACGGTCAGTCCGGCGGCCCGAAAGGCCCGCCGCCCACCTTCCCACAGGGCAGGCAGACTGTCGGAATAAATGCTGACGCGGATGGCCGAGCCCGGCGGCTGGGCCGCCAAAAACCAGTTTACCGCCGTGGTCTTTCCGTAGCCCATAGGGGCCGTCACCGTGGTCAGGGCGCAGCGGCCCATGGGCTCCAGGCTGGCCTGGAGCCGGGGGGATACATAAATTGCGCCGGGGTCCGGCTTTCGTCTTGCCATGGAACAATTGCCTCCTTACCGGGCCATATAGGCTGCGGCGCGCTGTGTCAGCTTGCTGTATACCCGCTGGACCATCCACGGCTCCGTGGACGCCTCCAGCGCCTCCCGGGGCGTGAACCAGGCCACGCCGCTGTTTTCGTCGGGCTTCTGCCGCAGCGCCCGATCCCGGGCGCCCAGCAGATAGGTGACGTTCATGTGAATGTGGCTGGGGACATACTGCCCCCGCTTTTCGTGGCCGTCCACCGTCAGGCACTCCAGGGAGAAGATCCCCGGGTGCAGCAGCTCCAGCTGCCGCAGACCCGTTTCCTCCGTTACCTCCCGCATGGCCACCGCCAGCAGATCCCGGTCCCCGTCGGCGTGTCCGCCGGTCCAGGACCAGGAGTGATAGAGGTTGTGATACACCATCACCACCTGCCGCCGGTCCGGGCTCAGGACCCAGGCGGAGGCGGTCATATGGGCGGTGAGGTTCTCCCGGTCAAATGCATCGGGATGTCCCGCCAAAAACCGCAATATCCCGGTCTTGTCCCGCTGCTCCTGGGGACAAAGCGGGACAAAATTTTCAATATCCCGTATAATATCCATATCAATCCTCACTATCCGCTATCAGGTCCCGGACAATGGCGGAGGCCATCAGGATGCCGGCGGTGGAGGGCACCCAGGGCACGCTGGCGGGCACGCTGCGCCGCCCGGGGGACGGGGCCTCCAGCTGCCGGGTCTCGGCGGCCGGCTCGGGACTGTACACCACCTTCAGGTGCCGGATGCCCCGGTCCCGCAGCTCCCGGCGCATGACCCGGGCCAGGGGGCAGACAGAGGTCCTGGAAATGTCCGTTATCTGCAAAAGGCCGGGGTCCAGCTTGTTGCCGGTGCCCAGAGCGGAGATGATGGGGATGCCCCGCTGCCCCGCCTGGGCGATCAGGTCCAGCTTGCAGGTGACCAGGTCGATGCAGTCGGCGATATAGTCGAATTTCCCGGTGAAAAACGCATCCCGGTGGGCGGCGTCATAGGTGGCGCACAGGGGGTGGACCCGGAGGCCGGGGTTGATGTCCCGGCACCGCCGGGCGGCTGCTTCGGCCTTATATTCCCCCACGGTGGAGGACAGGGCGTACAGCTGGCGGTTGATATTGGTGAGGCTCAGGGTATCCTGGTCCACCAGGGTCAGCTCTCCCACCCCGGAGCGGGCCAGGATCTCGGCGGCGTAGCTGCCCACGCCGCCCAGGCCGAACACCGCCACATGGCAGCGGGAGAGCCGGTCCAGGGCCCGGTCCCCCAGGACCATTTCCGTGCGTAAAAATCTGTGTTCCATAG
>UMDL01014772.1_pt1 | contig 10097 bp, 9 predicted proteins | sample 1964481 | NCBI WGS metagenome assembly UMDL01 (sample SAMEA4835993, study PRJEB28245) | human gut metagenome | biome: gut microbiome; material: fecal sample | place: Denmark | collected 2008 | reverse complement strand
TCGATGTGTTCAAATTTTTGTCATGTACTTAAAAATATCCGTATAAATAATCAGGATGTACCGGCAATTTTGGCACATCCTGATTTTATTGTTGAATTGGCTGTGGCTAACCTTCAGGGGCGCTGTTTCTCAGAGCTTGGTTGCGGCAGCAGGGAGTTCGCGTATCATGGTTATCAGCATCTTGAAGCGCTTCTCGGCTTTTACGGAGTGGTGCGCTCCGGCCGGGATAACGAAACATTCGCCTGCCTTGATGCGGTTGTCGGTGCCTTCAACGTTGAGAAGCATCTCCCCGTCTATTACCTGAATAAAAGCATCGAACGGTGCGGAATGTTCTGACAGCCCTTGCCCCATATCGAAGCTGAAGAGGGTAACGGTGCCACCCGTGGCGTTGATGAATTCTTTGCTCACCACACCGCCGTCGGCATAGCTGATGGCGTCTGCTGCCACAAAGATTTTTCCTTTTTCTATCTTTGACATTTTTGTTGAATTGTTTTTGCGGTTATCCAATCAGGGTCTGCAGGTCCTGGTCGACGGTGGTGATGGTGCCGATGTTGAACTTCTCCTGAAGCACTTTGAGAATGGCGGGGGTGAAAAAGGCCGGGAGCGTGGGACCGGTATGTATGTTCTTCACTCCTAAGCTCAGCAGCGCAAGAAGCACTATCACAGCCTTTTGCTCATACCAGGCAATGTTGTAGACTATGGGCAGGTCGTTGATGCTCGGCAGCTTCAGAGCGTCGCGCAGAGCCATTGCTATCACCACAAGGGAGTAAGCGTCATTACACTGTCCGGCGTCGAGCATACGCGGCACGCCGTCAATGTCGCCCAGCGGCAGCTTGTTGTAGCGGTATTTGGCGCAGCCGCATGTAAGGATTACGCAGTCCTTGGGCAGCTTCTCGGCAAACTCCGTGTAATACTTGCGCGAAGCCATCCGGCCGTCGCAGCCGCCCATCACCACGAACTTGCGTATTTTCCCCTCTCTCACCAGTTCGAGGATTTTAGGGGCAAGCGCCAGCACCTGATTGTGGGCGAAACCAGCCGTAATCTCGCCATGTTCTATCTCGGTGGGAGGAGCGCATTTCTGAGCCCGCTCTATGATTTCAGAGAAGTCTTTTGTGCCGTCTTCCTTCTCCGGGATGTAGTGTGTGCCGGGCATGCCAACAACTCCGGTGGTGTAGACACGGTCCATGTAAGTGGTGTTCGGGCGCGGAGGCACTATACAGTTGGTGGTGAAGAGGAACATGCCGTTGAACGTCTCAAACTCCTCAATCTGACGCCACCAGGCGTTGCCGTAATTGCCGGCGAAGTGCGGGTATTTCTTGAAGAAGGGGTAACTCTGGGCCGGCAGCATCTCGGAATGGGTGTAGATATCCACTCCCTTCCCGGCCGACTGTTCAAGCAGCATTTCCAGGTCCTTCAGATCATGACCGCTGATGAGGATGCCGGGTCGTGAGCCGGTGCCTATGTTTACTTTCGTTATCTCCGGATTGCCGTAGGTTGAGGTGTTGGCTTTGTCGAGCAATGCCATAGCCTTCACACCGCCGTCGCCCACATTCAGCACCAGGCTCAGCAGCTCTTCGGCGTCTATGTCGGGGCGACTAATTTCAGCTAATGCGTTTTCTATCACCACATACACATCCTCGTTTTCAAAGCCCAGGTTGAGCGCATGACGCGTATAGGCAGCCATACCCTTGCAGCCGTAGATGACGAGCTGTTTCAGCCCGCGGATATCCTCGTTTTTCTCATGCAGCACACTGAAGAACTCCTCAGCCAGCGTGCCACCGTGTTCCACCACGTCAAGGCGACCGTAATCGGCCTTGTCAATATGGAACGACACTTCGGGCATAAACGGCGGTTCCATGCCGCGTTTCTTCACTGTGCCCTCGAGCACATTTTTCAGAGCCAGGCCGCGAGTGAGATAGCCGTCGAGCATCTCGTTGCTGAAGTCAGCGTTGGTGATGGTGGTGAAGAGGGCATCGATAATGAAATGAGAGGCTTGGCGCGAGGCTTCGCCCTTCTCGCGCAACTGCCGGTTTAAGATTGCAATGCCGCGGGTTATGTAGAGCAGCTGGTCCATACGCGCCGATGTCTCGGCCTTCTTGCCGCATACGCCTTGAATTTCGCAACCTTTGCCGCGTGCCGTTTCCTGGCACTGGTAACAGAACATGTTTGCCATAGTAAGATTGATTTCGGTTTTTTCAGGTGGTTGGTGTCTATTAAGAATACGGATTTATTGCTGCAATTGTTCGCGCAGGCACTCTGCCAATATAGGCACATGGCTGTGGGCGACGTCGCGAGCTCCCGTAAGCAGCACAATGTCGGGATGACCCTTCAGCGAGGCTATCAGCTCGGGCAGATGCGGATTCGCCGACAGTTCGGCCCGGTACTTTTTTCTGAAATCGTCCCAACGGTCTTCCCGGTCGGCATGATACCATTCTCTCAGCGCCGTTGACGGCGTTACCTCTTTTGCCCACAGGTCGTAGTGAAACTTGGCTTTCGACTCACCTCTGGGCCAGAGACGGTCAACCAGGACGCGATATCCGCCCCTGGCGCCGCCGGGGTCATCATATACGCGCTCTATCCTTATATCGGTGTTTTTCATATACTCTTTTTCCTTTACAACAAAGGTGCTTGTTGAAAGGTTTTGTGCCACAGCGCCGACCCTGCGCTGCCGGCTTTGACTGACCCGATGTTACCAAATTTGTCGGCGATGTGGGCGCGGGGGCGTCGAGGCGGCGGGGACGTCGCAGGGACGTCGAGGCGGACGCGATGAATCGCGTCCCTACAGGGGATAACGATATGATTCTGTTAGGGTGCGTATCTGTGGCGCAGGGTGCGGGCCACGTCAGAGGCACGGAGCTTGCTTGGCGGCGTCAGGGCGTCGCGACGTTCGGTCCAGGCGCCTTCCCACTGTTTCAGCTGTTTTATGAAGGCGTCCTGGTCGAAGGGTTTGCCGGCCTCCATGGCGGCGATGACGGCAGCGGTGAACTGTTTCCAGCGGTCGCGATAGAAGCTCTTTATCAGGCCGCTCCACTGGCGGTTGCCGTAGTCGTTGAGCACCAGGTCGGGCGGACTCCAGGTGGTGAGCAGCGTGCGGGCGTTTTGCTCAAAGGCATCTGCCTCCTGCGGCGATGCGGCACAGCGGCGTGCGTCGGCAATCCAGCGGCTCATGGAGAAGTCCGGATTCGTGGCCATCAGCGCGTCGAGGTCGAGCAGCAGCGAGTCCATGCGGGCAGCTATGCTGCGAGCCTGCTTCAGGTTGCCGGCGCGGTAAGCCGCCGTGAAGCTATTGCGCAGCGGCGTAAAGGCGTTGCCGAGGAGCTGCCGCGTTACGTTCATCACGTCATACTGATAAGCCGCGTTATCCTCCACACCTTCGGCGCTGAGCAGCAGGTCGAGGACCTCGGCAAGAGGCTCCTGGCCATATTTGTGATTATCGCGGGTGTAATACCCTGTCCTCTCGTCCAGACAGGGACGCGCGTTGGTGAGCGAGGCCTCCCCTACTCCGCAGCGCTGCACATAGACGCTGTCGGCAAGCAGACGCCATGCTTTCACCACGGCGTCGCTGCGGTTTCCTCCTCGGCTGCGAGCCCATTGCTCAATCCATTCGTCGCTGCCCATATCGGGGTTCCATGCCTTTGCCAGCACATACTCATGCATCACCGGATTGACGTCGAAGCCCTCGAGCGTGCCGCCCAGACCCACTAAATTCGGGCCGGCCTCACGCAGCGCCACAGAGATTTTCTTATCCACATCGGCAATATCGCCGGCCATCATAGTGTTGCCGCCGAAATTGCCCAGATAGCACCATATAAAGGGCTTGCCGAAATACGAGTCGTTGCGGCGCCATATCTCGGCGCGGTCGCAGAAATAGTCGAGCAGCAGGTCATCGCCCTCCACACCTTCCAGAAAAGCCTTCATGCGCGGCTTCGTCCAGTTTTTGGCGTCGTTGTAGAAGTTCCACGTCATTTGCAGCCATTGCGCCTTGGGGTCGGCGGCGCGCAGCGTGTTGAAGATACCGGCCGAGGCATTGTGCAGAAATTCCTCGCTCCAGTCGGGCGATTCCTGCTCATTGAACGGGTCGATGCCGTAGATATGGTCAGTGCCGAAGAGCGAGTCCTGAATGGCCAGATACGTTTTCTGCACCTGAAGATAGAGCGGGTCGGAGGGGTCGAGGAAATAGCAGCGGTCAGACATAGGGAACCCGGCCCAGTCGTCGCGCAGCGTTATCTTGGCGTCGGGGAAATGCTTCTTCAGCGCCACTGGGGCATGCCCGGCAAAGGCTGCAAGAACAGGCTTCATGCCCAGCTCGCGCTCACGCTGCACAATGCGGCGCTGCAGAGCCTCCTGGCGGTCGAGCCATTCAAACGACAGCGGACCCTGGAAATGGTCTACATTGTTCATCCAGTGCCAGGGCAGATGAGCCGGACCGGTAAAAGAGCCAAGCACCTCCTCGTCGGTCAGACCGATGCGTTTCCACGTCAGATACCACGCCTTTTCCTGCCCTGTCATGGCCAGCGGCAGATTGATGCCGTTGAGGGCCATCCAGTCGATGAAATGCTCCCATTCCTCCCACTGCCAGAAAGGCATGGTGTAGCCAAAGGTGCAATAATTGAGGAAGAAACGGCGGTCGACGGCGGCACGCGCTCTGTAAGGCTTTGCCAGCAACACCATTTCAGCCGGCAGCTGCACCGGCATATCGGCATACCACGACACCGACACGCCCAAGTCGCGCCGCAGATAGTTGTTGAGGCCCACAGCCATAGCCTGCGCCGAGCTGCCCTCAATCACCACCTTGTCGCCGCGCGCCGAGATGGCGAACGTGTCGCCCGGAGCCTCTATCTCTTCAAATATTATCCGGTGGGCTATTGCCGGCACCACGCGGCGGGCAAGAGCCGTGGCGGCTTCACGGCCGCCGGCGCCCCACGAGCTCATGATGATACCCGTAAGAGCCGCCATTAACAATGCAATTCGTTTCATGTCAGGTCTATTTGATGCAAATTTACAATAAAATTTTCAGTATAAAAAATTTTAATAACTTTGTGAATCCATAACCTAAACATCACTATTACATGAACCGAAATTGCAGAATATGTGGCGCCCCGCTTGCACCCGGCGAAAAGAACTGTCCGGTATGCCACAACCCCATCGACAGCGAAGAAGTTGCTCAGCCTGTAGAGCAGGAACCAACCCAGCCAACAGAGTTCAACGAAGAAGTACCCGGTTTTCAGCCGGAGGGTCAGCCCGACAACACCTTCAACCCGGAGCCTGCCCCGGTCAACAATCAGTACAACAAGGCCGGCTACATCGTGGTAGGCATCTTCTGGGCCGTTGTGGTGGTATCGCTCATCCTGGGCCGATATGTACACTGGAACACGTCATCCTCCTTCACCACTGATTTCGAAAAAACCACCGAGGAGGTGGAAGACTGGGTAACGGACAAAGAGCCTGACATGGTTTATGCCGATTCCACAGCCGTTACAGAAGAACCGGCGGTAGAAGTTGCCGAAGGCATCACCGGCGCCTGGGAGAGCTATCAGAACGGAAAGCGCGTTGTGGTGGTCTATGACGCTTACGGCACTTACACCATCGGCGTGGAAGACAGTTACGGCGACGTCAATACCCGCTCGGGCAGCTATGAGTACGACGGCTCTACCATCACCACCACGAGCAACGGCAAGACCAACATCGACTACGTCAGAGACCTCACCGCCAACACCCTTACGGTAGGCTCGGGCAGCTCATCCACCACTTTCAGCCGCATCTCCACTGACGACGCCAACAGCTTCCTCTACGACTATTAGCCCTATTAGACTAATTAGACCAATTAGCCCACTCAAACACCAACCGGGCCGTTCAGCTTTCGCTCAGCGGCCCGGTTTAGTGTCAAAGTATCTCTTTTATCGCTTCACAAACTTCAGCGTGGCTGTTTTGCCGTCATTAACGGCGGTGGCCACATACAGGCCCTGCGGCAGAGCGGCAACGCTGACGTTACCCGTGGCGGAAGCCACCATGCGGCCGGCGGCGTCATAGACCATGACGCGGGCGCTGTCGCTGCCACTGTAGAGCACATCGCCGACCAGGGCGAAGTTCATGCCGGCGTTCTCAATTGCGCCGACACCTATGGTACCGTTCTCCGAAAAGAGAGCCGGAGAGGCTGTCTGCACACACTTGTTGCCGGCCTTGTCGGTGAGGGTAAAACGCAGGTCGAACCATCCGTTCACACTTTTGCCGTGATAGCCGCTCAGGTCAGCCTCGTAGTAATTGGTCCATACCGGCGCCATATAATAGTCGCTCAGTTCCGAAATCGGCACGGTGGTGTATTCGGTGGTGCCGAAGGGTGCTATCTCGAGCTTCACATCGGCCTTTTCAAGCTGATTGATGCCTGTGGTGGGGTCATAGTTGAAATCGCCGCCTGCAAAACTGATGCGGGCATCGCGCAGATGTTTGTGGCGCGTGGTGATTTTGCCGTCTACACGCGAACGAATCTGCACGCCACGCAGCGTTGGCGGGAACATATCGGCGCGTTTAACATTGGTGGTATAAACGGCTTTGCTGTGACCCTGTATGTTACCTACCTTGAAGTTGGTGTTGTCGAACTCCAGGGTGATGTCGGACTTGGCGTTGGCTCCGGTGATATATTTCTTACCGTCCGACGGCAGCTTGCGCCATTCGTTGGCTACGGTGTCTGTTCCGGCTATGCAATAGAACTGCTGTCCGAACATATCCACAGCGCGGCGTTCCATGGCATTGCCCACCCACTCCATATTGCTCTGATTGGTGTACCAGTAAGGATGGTTCTCATTGCCTGTGGGACCGGCGAGCAGCGATATGGTGAGGTAAGGCGCCGAGTCGCCGATGGTGTCGCCAAGCTCTTCCACCTTATACGAGAAACGGGGATGGCCGGGGTAAGCGACGAACTGACCGGATTTGTCGATTGCGGTGTGGTTGAGATTGCCCGTTGAGATGGGGTCATTGACCACATATTCTTCCGTCTGAGGCTGATAGGGAGGCATGGCTATGCCGCTGCCGCTGTCGGCGCTGTAAGTGCGGAATTTGGTCGTTTCCTGGCTCGAGAGGATGAGGAGGATTCTCCAGGCACCCATGCCCTGGCACATCAGCACGTTGCTGTTGGGGTCAGCCTGCGAGCCCACGGTTATCACGTTGTAACGCTGATTGTCGGCGGTGAGGTGTTCAAGCCTGTAAAGACCTTTGGGAGTGGCGGGTTTGGCGCTGAAGAGCGACGCTTTGCGCACCGGAGGGGTAAAGAGCACGTAGGCCGACGGGTCGTTTTTCAGCACGGTGTCTTTCTTGAAGTTGCAGGGGCTGCTCATGCTCACATAGAGCATCGGCACACCGGCTTTCTCCTTCTTGGCGGCGGTGTCGAGCTGGAACACAGTAGCGTCGTTGTAAGCCACGAAAGCGCTGCTCACGCCGGGGTTGATGAAGATGTCGCCGCTGCGGCACACATCGGCGCCAGACCCTTTGGGCATATACGGACGGTTCTCGGCCAGGCTGTAAAGACCCGGCGAGAAATAGGAGGGTATCTTGGTGCAGAGCACGCCAGCATACATGGTGAAGCGGAAGATGTTGGCGCCGGTCCATACCAGATTCTTCGACGTCTCCCAGGTCTTCAGCTTCATGGGCTTTCCGTCGGGCATCAGATACTGGAATCCGATGTGGCGGGTGGCTTACGCGCCGTCGAAGAGCATTGCTGTGTCGGCCTGCAGATTCACGTCCTCGCGGGCCACAATCTTAATCATGTTGCCGCCGAGCGCCTTCTTGGAATTGTCGTACTGCATGAACATGGTGTAGACGCCCTTGGGCACTTTCACCGTTGCCGAGGTGCCTTTCAGGTCTTTGGCCAACAGTGTGGTGAAACCGCTCTCGTTGCCTATCACGAATTTCTTGATTACATCCACATCGCCCGTCTGGTTGACGAGTTTCCATGTCAGCGTTACCGTAACGCTGTCGGCTGCTGTGGCGCCGTAGGCCGGTGAGACTGCTGCAAACAGACTCAGCAACAGCGTCACTGCCATAAGGTAGACTTTTTTCATACGTTATAATGTTAGTTCTTGTTTTGGTTCTTTTTTACCCGCAAGGGCTTCTGCCCACAAAATTACCGATTTACCTGCAGCAGATTGTATAATTATCGGAAAGCTATACCCATTCAAAGGGATAAATATGTAAAGATTCCCGAATATTTACATATCCGGGTTACTGAGGAGTGTTTTCGGAGTCTCCCTCTTCCTCCTCTTTGTTCTTGTTGCCGTCCATCACGGCTTTGCGATAGTCGCGCAATCCCAGACCTGTATATTTCTTGAAGTTGGTGGTGAACGATGTACGGTTGTTGAAGCCCACCGACTCGCCTATTCCGGCCAGCGAATAGCGCTCATATTCAGGGGATTCAATTCTGCGGCAGGCCTCCACAATGCGGCTTTGTTGATAAGCGCCGGGAAGCCGCAGCCGAACTCCAGATGAATCACGCGGCTCAGCGTCTTGGCATGGCAGTTGGCCATCTGCGCCATACGCGTCAGGTTCAGGTCGGGCGCAAAGAGCTGATCGGAGGCCAACATCTTCCTCACCTCGTCGGCAATGCGCTGCCTCTCCTGAGGTGAGATTACCGGGGCGTCGGCGTTCTCCCTGGCACCCTCCTCTTTGCCGGGTTCAGCCCCGTTCTCGGCGCTCTTGCCATCCTTGCTCTCTTCCTGCGCGCTTTCGCTCAGACTCCTCTCCTTTCCCTTTTCCTCTTGAGGTGCCTGTTGCTTCCGGAGCCTGTACTGTTCGCGCATACGTTGCAGCAGAAGGCGGCTCTGGCGCTGCAGCTTCAGATTCTTCGACCGCAGCAGCATCAGCAAGGCCCCGAACACTATCACCACAGCCACCAGCCCTATCAGGCCGTAGAGTGTCCAGCGGTGGCGCATCTCGGTCAGCGTAATGGTGCGCATCAGTCCGCGCCGCTCCTTCAGATACTCCATCTGCGTCATGTCGTCCACAATCCGCACCGACTGCAGCGAATCGCGCAGCGACAGCGACCGCTGACGCATCTTCTCAGCCTCGGCGCGCATGCTCGGTATGTGCTCATAGATATGCATCCGCACATTGATTGTGGTGAGCCTCAAGTCGCGCATATCGAGGATATACGACATCCGTTCCACCTCATCCAGCTCCTTCAGCGCCTCCTGAGTGCGGCCCATAAGTCCCAACACCGCAGCCCGGTCTTTGCGCAAGGAGGCTCTCTGCCGCTCTGTGGCCGCTATGGGCGGCAGCAGCTTTATGGCGTCCGCGTAAGCCTTTTCCGCCGTTGAGTAATCCTCGTCGCCGTATGCAGCCTTGCGGGCCTCATAGATTTTCAATCCGGCATGTATGCGCCAGTCGTTGGTGGTTTTGGCCAGGCTGCGCATACGCTTCACCGCCGGCGTAATGGTGTTGTAGGCTTCCAGCACCGACGCCGCGGCGGCAATGTCGCAGAAGGTGCGGTAACACGAGGCTGTGTCCTGCTCCCTGAGCGACTGTTCAAAACCCTCCATGCCATGCTCTATGACGTTGCGGAAGAAATCGTTCTTGCCCGTCTGCGAGGCTATTATCACATACAGCGCCGCATAATTGGCATTCAGCCGCCCCGACGGCAGACTGTTGTCGGCCTGCAGCTGTTCCTCGGCCATGAGCAGATAATCCAGACTCGCGCTGTAGTCGTTGATGCGGAAACAGGCTTCCGAGCAACCGTACAGAGCCTTCAGACACTCCAGCCGCTCATCGTGGCAGGTAGCGCCGCCAAGGGCATCCGCCACCTGCTTGTAATACTGCAGCGCCCGGTGGAAGTCGTTCTGCGCCATACGCTCGTCGGCAAGACGCAGGTGGCTGCCATATCGTCGGCTATGGCACGCAGAGGCATCAGCGCCGTACACAGCGCCACAAGCACCGCGACAAGCACAGACCTCAGCCACGGCCCTCTAAGCCGCTGCCCGAATATGCCTCCACGCAGGTCTGTCATCTTATAATGGTTGCAAAGGGGGTTAAAAATTCCGGGAGGGTGTGTCAGAATGAGTATGGATGACACAACCTCCCGGATTATCTCCATCAGTTGTGATAGCAATTAC
>UMDL01010057.1_pt1 | contig 10147 bp, 22 predicted proteins | sample 1964481 | NCBI WGS metagenome assembly UMDL01 (sample SAMEA4835993, study PRJEB28245) | human gut metagenome | biome: gut microbiome; material: fecal sample | place: Denmark | collected 2008 | reverse complement strand
ATGCCAAGCGGGGCCACCAGCCAGTGGCGGAAAGGCCCGTGGAAGCGCAAGGGCACCATCGACACCCTGCCGGAGGGCGAGGTGGTGTACCTCTACAGGCAGAAAGGCACCATCATGCAGCATACCGGCCTTGCGCTGGGGGACGGCACCTGCGTCCATGCCCGGGGCACGGCCTACGGCGTGGTGCATCAGCCGGTCAGGGACTACCCGTGGACGCACTGGGCCAGCCCGTGGGAGGCGGAGAGCGCTCCCGAGCCGGTGGAACCATTAGGCCCCATGACGGAGGCCACCGTGTACGCGGAAAACGGTCTGCCGGTCAAGCTGCGGAACAAGCCCAGTCAGGGCGAGAACCTGTACTGGCACGTGCGGAGCGACACGCCTGTTACCATCCGCCAGCCGGGCGAAGAATGGTCACAGATCACGGCTCTATGCACGGACGGCATCCGGCGGACGGGCTGGATGATGAGCCGGTATCTGGTGCAGGGGTGAAACAAAAACATAGATCGGAGCTGATGAAAATGGATTGGGTACAAATGATTGTAACGGTCGTATGCTCGGTGGTGGCTTCCTCCGGCTTCTGGGCATTGGTACAGAGCCGGATGAACAAGCATGACGCAAACACGCGGCTGCTGATCGGCCTTGCGCATGACCGCATCTGTTATCTGGGGCTGAAGTACATCGAGCGCGGCTACATCACGCAGGACGAGTACGAGAACCTCAACGACTATCTGTACGTACCGTACCGGGAGCGCGGCGGCAACGGTAGCGCCCAGCGCGTCATGGAAACGGTTAAAAAACTGCCCTTCCGGGCATAAAGGAGTGGAAAACATGACTTGGGAAGACATCAAACGGAAACTGACCTCGCGGAAATTCTGGGCTGCTATCGTGGAATTTGTGTCCATGCTGCTGATGGCGCAGGGAATGACGGAAAATCAGGTGGGCCAGATCACGGCCATCATCATGGCGGGCGCCGGTGTGCTGGCGTACATCATCGCCGAGGGCCTGACGGACAAGGAGAGCGTCGCAAAGCCTGAGAAACCGCCTGAAGCAGCCTCCGCTGCCGAACCTGCCAAGGCCGCGGAGGGCTAACCCATGGAGCACAGGCGGCAGGAATACGAGTACGTGATAGATGAATGGGTCCTGAACGAAAGAGACAGGATCGCGCTAAAACGTAAGTACCTCGACGGCATTCCATACGAAGCCATTGCCGAGGAACTCGATATTAGCCGGAAAACTGTGCAGAACATCGTCAGACGATGGCGAAATACCATCGAACGGCATTTATAGAGGGGCCGCCTTCGGGCGGCTCTTTTTTTGCGCCTTTTTTGCCGGGAATATGCCGGAAAGATGCGCCGAGCTTTCCTCGAAAAACGGGGCCGTTGCTGGCATGATGAGGGCAGGAGGGAGCGGAGCATGTACCGGGAGTATAACCGAAACCCGCGGGGAAAACGAGTGGGCGACTGCGTGATACGAGCCGTCAGCCGGGCCACGGGAAAGACGTGGGAGGAGACCTACGCGGGGATCTGCGCAGCCGGGTATGAGCTTTGCGATATGCCCAGCGCCAATGCGGTGTGGGGGGCGTACCTCAGAAGGCAGGGCTTCCGGCGGCACATGCTGCCGGACACCTGCCCGGACTGCTACACGGTGGAGACGTTCTGCCGGGAACATCCGTCCGGGGTGTACGTGCTGGCCATCAGCGGCCACGTGGTATGCGCGGTGGATGGAGACTGGTGGGACAGCTGGGACAGCGGACAGGAAACGCCGGTGTACTACTGGCAGAAGGAGGACTGAGCCATGTTTGGATATGGGTATCAGCAGCCGGGCTTTGGGGGCGGCTATTACGGGGCCGCGCCGGATCAGCTGGCGCAGATGCGGATGGGCCAGAATCAGCCCATGCAGATGCAGCAGCAGGGGCAGCAGCAGAACGGCGGCGGGCTGGTATGGGTGCAGGGAGAGGCCGGGGCCAAAAGCTACATGGTTGCAAATGGTTCCAGCGTTCTGCTGATGGATAGCGAGCGCCAGTGCTTTTACTTGAAAAGCTGTGACGCGGCGGGGATGCCCTCCATGCGGGTCTTTGACTATCAGGAGCGCAAGGCCGCGCCCATCCCGGAAGAGGCGGCGGCGGAATACGTCACCCGGAAGGACTTTGAAGCCCTGCAGAGCCGGGTAGACGAACTGACGAAGCGCCCGGCGCGGGCTAAGAAGGAGGCGGCGGCGGATGAACCCTCTGTTTAAGCAGCTTGGCGGCATGGGGGCACATATGCCCGGCCCCATGGGACAATTCCACAGCATGGTACAGCAGTTCCAAAAATTCCGCCAAAGTTTCACGGGCGATCCGAAAGCGGAGGTAGAAAAGCTGCTGCGCATCGGGCAGATGAGCCAGCAGCAGCTTGACCAGCTGCAGCAGGCGGCGCAGATGTTCCAATGCCTGCTGGGTGGACAGTAACGGCGTTGATCGTGGCCACGATTGAGCATATAAAAGAAGGGAGAAAAACAGATGAGCGGCAACGAAATGACCCCCGCCGATATCGCGGCGGTAACGGGTCGGAACAACAGCGGCGACGGCATGTTCGGTGGAAACGGCGCATGGTGGATCATCATCCTTTTCCTGTTTGTGTTCTGCGGCTGGGGCGGCGGCTGGGGCGGAAATGCTCGCGGCGGGCAGGGAACGGCTATGGATGGCTACTTGCTGACCAGCGATTTTGCGAACATCGAGCGCAAGATCGATGGCGTGAATAACGGGCTGTGCGACGGCTTTTACGCTCAGGCGCAGCTGGTGAACGGCGTGCAGATGCAGATGGCCAACGGCTTTGGGCAGGCGGAACTTTCCCGCTCCAACCAACAGGCCGCGCTGATGCAGCAGCTGAACAACATGGCCATGCAGGCGGCGGACTGCTGCTGCAAGACGCAGACTGCCATCCAGGGCGTGAACTACAACCTGGCTACGCAGGCCTGTGAAACGCGCAACACCATCCAGAACGGCACCCGGGACATCATCGAGAACCAGAACTGCAATGCCCGCGCCATCCTTGACGCTTTGACCGCGCAGCGGATCGAGGCCAAGGATGAGAAGATCGCGGCCCAGAATCAGCAGCTTTTTGCGGCGCAGCTGGCGGCCAGTCAGGCGGCGCAGAACCAGTATCTGGTGCAGACCCTGCGGCCCGGCCCCATCCCGGCCTACATGGTGCCCAATCCGTACTGCTGCGGCCAGCAGCTCTGCAACGGCTGACAAGTGCATGACACAGCTTCCCGCCCTGACGGGATGACCGGCAAAAGCCGGTGCTGACGATCTGCGGCGGGGGAAATATCCCTCGCCGCTTTTGTTGAAAGGAGAATGAATATGGCAGAATTTACGAACGCGGCCCTCCAAACGGTGGCCAGCGATCAGAACGTGATCCTGACGGAAACGCCGGTGTGCCCCTCCCGGTGCATCGTACACCGGGATGGCAGCGGCATTGTGACCCTCCGGGGCTTGACGGCTCAGTGCAAGGCACGGTATCGCGTGACCTTCGGCGGCAACATTGCCCTCCCGGCTGGCGGAACGGCTGGGCCGATCTCCGTTGCCATTGCCATTGCCGGGGAAGCACTTCCGGCCAGCAAGGCCATTGTGACCCCTGCGGCGGTGGAACAGTTTTTTAACGTGAGCGTCGATACGTTTATCGACGTACCGGCGGGCTGCTGCGTGACGGTGGCCGTGGAGAACACCAGCGGCGTGGACATTGAGGTGCAGAACGCGAACCTCATCGTCACCCGCGAAGCGTAAGGAAAGGAGAAACGAACATGAAAGCGTTGTATGAATTGAGGGAAATGCTCTGCCGGGAGCTGGATGAACTGGCCGGGAAGGGCGAAATGTCCGTAGGCGATCTTGATCTGGTGCACAAGCTCACCGACACGGTGAAAAACATCGACAAGATCATGATGCTGGAAGAAGACGGCGGGTACAGTCGGGAAGATGGCTACAGCCGGGGCGGCGGCTGGGAAGCCCGTGGGAGCTACAGCCGGTACAACGAGGGCGGAAACAGCTATGCAAGGAGCGGTCAGCACTACGTCCGTGCCCACTACAGCCGCGACGGCGGCAGCATGGAAGAGGAACTGGAGCGCCTGATGCAGAAAGCCGACGGCCAGCGGGAGCGTGAAATGATCCAGCGCCTGATGGACGAACTGAAGAAACGCTAAGGAAGGAGGGGCGGCATGATCACGCTGAGCTGGGTGGAAAGTGAGATCGAGAAGTCGTTGGCCGGGGAACCGAATGCCCGAAACGTGTATGATCTGGCAGCGCTCATCACCGTGCGGGCGTATCTTGCCGCCCCGTCTGAAGCCGTGCAGGCCGAACCGGCGAAGGAAGAAGCCCCGAAGGTGTACCTGTCCGACTACTGCGCCGACCTCGACAAAGTCCCCCGCTTGGAGCAGGTGGAACAGGCCCTCGCCGCCGTGGCGGTAGAGGATCGGGAGCAGCTGAAACGGGCAAAGGATATGAAGACATGGGCCGGGATTTTGGGCGGAAAAGTCTGAACCTCGTTTTGAACCTTTGAATTGGAAAATAAGGGGCTTTTGAAAAGAATTTGAGAAAATATTTTGGCATAGGAAAACCCCGCAACCCTTTGTGGGTGCGGGGTTTTGATGGTCGGAGTGGCGGGATTTGAACCCGCGACCTTTTGCTCCCGAAGCAGAAGCCCTATAAAATGAAAAGCGTTGGTATACTTACGATTGATGAATTGTAAGGAATGCTTGAACCTCTTTTTGAACCTCCGAACCAAAAAGACGTGACATTTCTTTTTCGACATTTATTTCCGCTTCCAGCCGGCGGCGGTCGGTCACGTGGTCATAAATCTGCCGGATCATGGTGTCGTCTTTGTGCCCCATCCATTGCGCCAGAACCTCAGCGGGAACATGCGCATCCCTGCACATGGTGCAGAAGGAATGCCGGAAGTCGTGGGTTCGGATGGTGATCTCCCGCCATGGCGGAAGCTGCCCGGTGGCGACAAGCTCCTGCTGGGCTTTAGTCTTGCCGTACCAGCGTTTGGGGCAGCCGTTGAGAAGCGCCTCCATCTTGGTAATGTAGCTATTCCACGCCCGGATAAAGGAAGATTGGGTTGGCTGACCGTTTTCCGATTGGAACGCCATGCCGTGCCGCTCTTGCAAGACGGCGCGAAGAGGATTGAAAAGCGGAAGGGAACGAACGCCTGCCTCCGTTTTCGGCCCTTTGACCGTTCCCCGGTCGCCGTTGGCATAGCTGACCGCATGGCGGACGTAGATCATGCCTTTATCAAAGTCAACATCCCGGTCGATGTCAAACGCCAGCACCTCCCCGCGCCGAAGCCCGCCGTATAGCATGAGCATGGCAGCCACGCCGAAGCGGTGCCCAACCATTTCATGGACAAGCTGACGCTCCCACGGCTCCAAGGGCCTGTGCGTGCCTGTCTTGCCCTTCGGCGGCTTTGCTTTTCTGGCCGGATCGAATGAAATCAAACCATCCTCCTGCGCGTCCGCGAACATGGCGCGCAGGAGGTTTTTTGTTTTGTCGATATAGGAGTGGCTTCTCCCCGAAATGGTGTTGTAATATTCGGCCACGTCTGTTTTGTTGATGTGTTGGATTTTTGCGTTGAGCCCCACATATTCGCAGAAGGATTCCAGCATCCCTGCATATTGATTGTAGGTTTTGCGGTTGACCCCGTCTTTGTATGCCGGAAGCCACCGCAGGACATAGGACATCACCGTCACGTCCTGCGGCTTTTTCTGCGCCTCCTGCCGCTTGTAAGCGTCACGGGCGGCTAATGCCTCGGATTGCGTCTCCCCGTAAAATTGAATGCCTTTGTAGACGCATTTGTAGCGCCCGTCCTTGCGTTGCTTGAGGGTCTGGCGTGGCATATTATTTCCTCCTATTCAGCCCTTGGCGAATGGGCCGACAAGGGAGCGGTTGTAGCGGATGATTCCGCAGGCGGGGCTCGTGATATCCCAAATAAACCACACACAAATAAACGCAATCATAACGACGGCCAGAATACACCATATGCGTTTTTCCTTTTTCAGGGATGTGATTAGCTGCTGCGTAATTTCCCGTTCGTTTTCATACGCTTCTTTCAATGCGTCAATGGCATAGCGCTGGTTTTCCCGTATGTCGGTTTTCTCCTGTTGGTGGACGGCGTTCATGTCGTTGACATACTCCGACGTGTAGCCGTGCTGCGCTGGTGCGTCCTCCGGGATGTCCGGCGGCTGTTCCACGATCTCCAACCCAAGGGCCGTTGTGATCTGGTACACGCGATCAAAGGCGGGGACTGTCGAGGTATTGATAAAATTGTCGATGGTGCTTTTCGGGATTCCGGTCATTGCGGACAGTTTTCCGATTCCGATCTCCTGTCGCCCCATTTCTGCCTTTATGCGCTCCCGTAGGTCGTCCATATCAATAATTGTCCCATATTTGTGGTCAGTTTGTCCCATATTTAGGCCTCCTATTCTGTCGCATTTTGTCGAACGTCCCATTTCTGCCTATTGCCTATTTTGGCGGTGTGTAGTATCACGGAAGCAGAACAGGGCGCAACGCCAAAAGACAACTGGGGAGGAAAAATGGAAATGGACTACCGTAACGAAATTATCCGCATGGTACAAGCTGTTTGCCCGGAGAGCGCACTGAAAAAAATCTATAAATTCGTGCGAATGGTTTACAACAGCCTATGCGGGGCTGAAAGGAACAGGGCATGAAAGACCGGCGAGAGGAAACCATTGAAAAGATCGTGAAAAAAGTGGTAGAAATGAGCGACGAGGAATTTCAAAAGTTTCTTGAATTCCTCAAAACCATTTGACTATCTATTGACCAATAGAATATACTGGAACTATCATTAAGGCCAAGGAGGGAAAGCATTTGAATTTTCTATTGATCTGTTTAAGCGCTGTCGTAGCAAGTGTCACGGTTGGCCTGACCGCCGTTGCGGTTGTTATTGCCGCCGCAATCGTGGAAAACACTCATTTTGTCATTAAAGCAACGATCGAATGTCGTCAACGGCAAAGCAGACATCTTTTTGAAGCAATTTGCCAGAAACTAGAAAAGACAAAGGAAGATGGAAATCCTTTAACCCCGAATTATCAGGAAATTTACGACATTGCCCTTCGTGGCTGCCGCCAGACGGCACCAAGACATTCACGTTTGGGAAGCAAAGTTTCCGAATTTCTTCATTCTTGCACCGAACGAATGGGGCTGTGAGGGAATCCATTTCGCTTTTCAACCGAAAGGCGAATGTGACCCGCTCCGCCCCTCGTTCCGGGATGATGATCGGAAGGGAATCCAATTCGATCTTCTTTTCCCCGAAGGGAAGTACGCGGAGATTGATCTCGTTTTTTATCTCCCCGTCTTTCAACCGAAGTCTTGCGTTGGTGAACGATAAACAGGCATGAGTGTTATTGACAAGCGTTGCCAGCACAACCAGCCAGCAAAAATCAGATGTATAGCCAACGGGGAATAAAAATGCGTCCTCGATAGAAATCGAGCGTCGCCGTCTGTATCTCTCTACGAAAACACCAACAATTAGATTAATCAGTGACAATCCGAGGGCAAGCCCCGCTATTATGTCCCCTACCTCCCAACCCGCCGGTTGGTTTTGCATCAAAAATCATCCCCCAGCGCCTTCCGGCGCTTTTTTTATTTGGTTTCTTCTTTTTGCTCTGCTGGCGCTTCGGGGCAAAGGTGCTTCCGGATGGCCTTCAGCTCTTCCAGCATAGCCTTGCGCTGCTTCTCGGCCTCCTCCTTGTACTCCAACGACAAGCTGATGGAGCCGATCAGCAGAAATCCAACGACGCCGCCGCCGAGAGCCGAAGCGGACGGGGCCCAGCTATAAACATTGAACGACAGAAACGCGCCTATAACGCCGCCAAGAAGAACCAGATAGGCAAACCAACGAGTTGCTTTGATCATGAGAACCCCTCTTTTCCAATTTTTACGGCCAGACCGTGGCCGCGAAGATCATTTTTTATTCTGCGCAACGAACCGGACATAGTCGTATACCTTTTCCAGATCGGCATCGGACATCGCCCGCAGCATTGCCTCCACGTCCCGCCTTTGCCGGTCGGCGGGTGAGAGGGCGGCCTGAGGCTGTTCCTCGTCCCGGCCAAGGAGATACGATACACTTACATCAAGTGCTTTTGCGATTTGCGGCAAAAAATCAATATCTGGCTTTCTAGCCCCGGATTCATAGCTCGATATTGCTGATTGAGAAACATTTAGCATTTCGCTAAGTTTTTCTTGGCTGATTTTTTTTTGCTTCCGTGCTTCTTTGATCCGATCTGCAAACACTTTATCACCCCTTGTAATTATTCTATATCTTTTTTATCAAAAATAAAAACACAAAATGTGGTAAACCTTATTGACATCTATTACAGTTAGTGATAATATTACGTTGTGAGGTAAGTTTGGAGGTGATTATCACGATCTGTATAAAGACACTCAGAAAACATAAAGGGCTCACGCAAGCCGAACTTGCAGAGCGTTCCGGGATTCAGCAATCCATGCTCTCCCTTATTGAGAGCGGCAAGCGTACCCCCTCCGTCCCCACGGCCCAGCGCATCGCCGCGGCCCTCGGCGTGGAGTGGACGAAGTTCTTTGAACCCATCAACCGACAGGAGGAGCAGAACCTTGAAACAAAGCGGCAAGCCATGTGAAAGCCTCACGGGCCGTGAAACCGCCAAGAATCCAGCCCATCAGAAGACCAAGCCAAAACTGCCACCACGAGCGCCGGGCGGCTCGCCTCTCGGACGCATCCTGCTTGGCGCTTTGTGCGGCTTCCTTCTCGGCCTCCTGACGCAGGCGTTCAAGTTCTTTGTTCTCGGCATCCAGTGAGCGTTCCCACGCGGATACAGCGTCACGACCGGCCACGGTGATCTCGACGCAGTCTTCACCCAATTCCAGCAAGGAGCGCTGGATCACCCTGACAAAGCCCTTCTGCTGAAGCGCTTTTACCCGCTGCATGGTTATGTGATCTTGGGGAAGCGGAAGCCGCCCGCCGGGAGCGTCCCGGAGGGACTTAAGATAGGTAAGGTCTTCGACCGATGGGTTCTTCATCAGTCCTCCCCCTCCGGCACCCGGATTTCCCCGTGTTCCTTCTCGTACTCGGCAATGTGGCGCTGCATCAGCATTTCCAACTCCCGGTTCACGGTGCGGAAATTGTTGTCAGCCACAAATCGGAACTTTTCCAGCGTCACCCGGTCGGTGCGCAGCGTAAACTTTGGCAGATTCGACGGCACAAAATCCCCTCCTTTCTGCGGATTATACCCCGGAAAAAGTTCGCGCGGCTCATTGACGGCAAGGTGACGGCATGATATAATAAACAGGAGGTGACGGCACAGTGACGGCCAATCAGAAGAAAACCACTCTGCGCATCGATGAAAAAATCCTTGCGGAAGTTGTGACCGCCGCCCAGCGGGACAACCGAAGCGTCAATCAGCAGATCGTGTACTACCTGCGGGAAGCTCTGAAGCGGGAAGCCCCCTTCCATTCCCCCGCAGCGAAAGCATAACACACCACGGAGGCGCGAAACATGGCAGAATTTACGGAAAAAGACCTACGAAAAGCCCGTGAATCAAAGGGCCTGCCCCGCTGGAAGCTGGGCGAGAAGATAGGCGTGAGCGAAAGCACCATCGAGCGCTGGGAAAGCGGCGAGACGGTGCCCACGCCGGAGGATATCGACAACATCGGCGAGGCGCTGAATGAACCCACCCTCTGGCATAAATGGATGCTCAGCCACTACGACAGCTACCGCCGCCGCTACATCGGCTGCGCCGATATGGCCCTGCCGGTGAGCGTGATGCGAAACCGCTACACCATGGCTGATGTGGCCCAGCTACAGGAGGCCGTAGAGCGGGACGTGATGGACGGGCGCATCGATGATCAGGCCCTGAGCGGCCAGTACGCCGAGAAGATCAGGGCGCTGATCGCCAGCCTGAGCGACACGTTAGCGAGGATCGGGAAATGACGAAGGGAGGGAAAAAGATGGAGCGCCAGATGACCCCCCGGCAGGTGGCCGAGGCCACCGGGATGACCTACCAGAACGTATGCCGCCTGATGCGCTCCGGGGAGATCGAGAGCTTCGCGGTGGGCGTTGACCCAAGCAGCCCCCGCCCTCGATTGGCCACCACCGAGCGGGCCGTGACCCGCTGGCAG
>UMDL01011061.1_pt1 | contig 10160 bp, 6 predicted proteins | sample 1964481 | NCBI WGS metagenome assembly UMDL01 (sample SAMEA4835993, study PRJEB28245) | human gut metagenome | biome: gut microbiome; material: fecal sample | place: Denmark | collected 2008 | reverse complement strand
TTGCTGCGATAATCGTTGCGGTGGCGCTGTGCTGTTATCTTCTGAAACTTACATCAGATGTCAAGTCACAGAAGGAGTCAGTGGCAACGCTGAAGAGCCAGGTGGCAACACAGCTTGACGAGAATGCAAGCTACAGCGCAGGACTTGATTCCATGACAGATCTGGATGAGATATATAATATTGCAACTACTAAGCTCGGCATGGTATACTCACAGCCGGGACAAACATTATACTATTCACAGAATAATGATGATTACGTAGTACAGTACAAGGATGTCCCTAAGGCCAAGTAGTCTTAGGGATATTTAATTTTTAAGGTGGAAAGATAAAATGTCAAAGAGATCAAAGCTATTTTTAAAAGGGATGAGAAGAAAGACCAAGATCGCATATTTGCTGGTGGTGGGAGTTCTGGTGGCACTTACCATAAGAGTTGTGTACATCAACGTGGCAAATGGAAAGGAGTATTCGGAGGCGGTGGTTCTGCAGATGGACTACAATTCCACGGATATTCCGTATGAGAGAGGCGAGATACTGGACAGAAATGGAAATGTCCTTGCAAACAGTGAGAAGACCTACAGCCTGATACTTGAGCCTGTGAATATTCTGATCACGGAGAAGGGAAAGGCGGCAACAAGAGCTGCGGTGCTGGAGTATTTCGATGTGTCAGGAGACGATTTTGACAAGCACATTGCAAATGAGGATTCTTATTATGAGGTAGTCCTCAAGGATCTTCCATATACAAAGGTTAAGGCATTTGAGGATTACTGTAAGACCGATGAGGGCGCAGATGTCATAGGAGTGAGATTCGAGACGGTGTATAAGAGAAATTACCCAAATGGATCTCTGGCGTGTCACCTGCTCGGATACACCGCCAGCGGAAATGTTGGACAGGGTGGTATTGAGGGCTATTATAATGACTACTTAAACGGTGTGGATGGCAAGACTTACAGATATATGTCGGGCTCAGGCGGCGTTGACTCGGAGACTGTGGCAGCCCAGAATGGTGAGACAGTAGTATCCACCATAGATATGAATATACAGAAGATCATAGAGGACAACATCACTGAGTATATGCAGAATACAGGTGCTAAGCAGATAGGTATCATAGCAATGGATCCAAACAATGGCGAGATACTTGGAATGGCAAGCTCACGTACCTACGATCCAAATGACCCGATGAACACACAGGCGCTCAGGAACATGACAGTCACCGTCACCCAGGAGGTTGAGATCGAGGGTGCAGATGAGAATGCGGACAGCCTGATAAGCGTTGAGAGTGCAAAGAAAAATACAACAGCAACAACGGAGAGCAGCGAGGATGGCACTACCACAGAATCATCTACAGAAGCGACCACCGAACAGAAGAAGAATGTAAAGACTGAGGAAGTGGAATACGATTTCTCAAAGATGTCGGATGAAGAGTTCCAGAGCACGATAGATGGATTTACATCAGACCAGTTATATGAGGCACTCAACTATGTATGGCAGAATTACTGTATAAGTGATGTGTTTGAGCCGGGTTCAACATACAAGGCATTTACCATAGCGGGAGCCATGGAGGATGGAGTGATCTCAGACGGAGATGAATTTCTCTGTGATGGTTCACAGGTCGTAGTCGAGGGAGAGAGCCCTATTTACTGTAGTTACAGAGCAGGACACGGAATGGTTGACGTCAAGAGAGCTCTGGCTGTTTCATGTAATGATGCGTTGATGCAGATAGCGGACAAGGAGGGACCAGAGACATTTGACAAATATCAGATGATATTTAACATTGGTTCCAAGACAGGAATAGATCTCGAAGGTGAGACGACAGGTATTAAGTACGATGTGGAGAATCTTAATCCTACAGAGCTTGCGACATCTTCATTTGGACAGGGTGTTACAACATCTATGATCCAGATGGCAGCGGGATTCTGTTCTGTAATAAACGGCGGAAATTATTATGTGCCACATGTTGTCAAGAGACTTCTGGATTCAGACGGAAATGTGGTTGAGAATATGGATCCGGTGCTTGTCAGAAAGACTATATCCAAGGAAGTGTCGGATTACATGAAGACATACCTCCAGGCGGTTGTTGAGGAAGGTACAGGATATGCGGCTGGAATAGAGGGCTACACCATCGGTGGTAAGACAGGTACAGCCGAGAAGCTTCCTCGAGGAAATGGAAAATACGTACTGTCATTCATAGGATTCACCCCTGTTGAGAATCCTCAGATAATGCTTTACGTTGTAGTTGATGAGCCTCATGTTGAGGATCAGTCAGGATCAGGAGCAGGAGCAAAGCTGTTCAATCAGGTTATGCAGGATCTCCTTCCATACCTGAATGTATACTCAACAAACGGAGATGATGTGGCTTATGACGGAACGGAGGAGCCGCTCTCATCAGCATTTGACACGGATACAGAGACTGCAGATACAGAGGCGGCAACAGAGGATGCGGCTGCTGAGGACACATCAGCGGAAGATACATCAGCGGAAGATACATCGACCGACGACACATCGGCGGATGACACGTCGTATGACGATACGGCAGACGACAGTTATACGGCGGACGATACATGGGAGGATGACAGCGGAACAGGCGACGGCACGGATACGTGGAGCGGTGACGAGGACTATTCCGGCGAATGATAATTTACATAGTAAACCAAAGCATCGAAGGTGCAGATACACCTCCGGTGCTTTTTTAATGCAGAGATAGATTTGTACACGAATAGGCGAATACATGAGGCATCCGGCTAATATGATAATAAAAAAGTCCGGGATCAAGAGTTGAAGGTATACAGTTATAACAGGCGGAGGATAAAGTTTGTGTTCGTTATGGCGGCCCTAGCGCTGGGAGTTATAGTTGGCCGTCTTGCATACATAATGCTCTACAGGGGAGAATATTATAGTGAGAAAGCAGATTCCCTGCATGAGAGGGAGAGAAGCATAAAAGCTCCCAGGGGAAGGATATACGACAGAAATGGCAATATCATAGCGGACAACAAGGCGGTGTGTTCAATATCCGTGATACACAGCCAGATAGAGGATGAGGCGGAGGTCACAGAGCTTCTTACAAGATATCTGGATAAGGATCCGGCAGACATCAGGAAGAAGGTGGAGAAGGTATCCTCAAGGGAGCTCATAGCGTCAAATGTAGACAAGGAGACCGGAAAAAAGATCAAGGCGGCTGCTGTTCCGGGGATCAAGGTGGACGAGGATTACAAGCGCAGCTATCCATATGATACCCTTGCATCGAAGGTTATAGGCTTCACCGGTGCTGACAATCAGGGAATACTGGGCCTTGAGGTGACATATGACAGTGTGCTCACAGGGACAAATGGAAGCATAAATGCGGTCACGGATGCAAGGGGAATAGAGCTTGCGGAATATTCAGAAACCAGGACAGAGCCCATTCCCGGAAATGATCTCGTGACAACACTGGATCTCAATATACAGAGATATGTGACACAGGCTGCAGAGAAAGTCCTGATCGAGAAAAAAGCAAATAGGGTGTGTGCAATAACGATCAATCCCCAAAATGGCGAGATATATGCCATGGTGGATGTGCCGGAATACAACCTGAACGAACCGTTCAAACTGGTTAAGCCAGAGAACGATGAAGAGACAGACACAGGGGAAGATGCAGAGAGGAATAACAGCGCATCCGGGACATCCATGTTGCTGCCTACAGCCGGCAATATGGATGAGCTGAACAATATGTGGAGAAATTATCTGATAAGCGACACATATGAGCCGGGATCAACCGCCAAGATAATAACACTGACGGCAGCACTCGAGAAGGGAGCGGTCGACAGCAACTCAAACTTTTTCTGCCCGGGATATAAGATAGTTGAGGACAGAAGGATAAGGTGCAGCAAGACCACGGGCCATGGAAGCCAGAGCCTTAAGGAGGCGCTCATGAATTCCTGCAATCCAGCGTTTATGGAGATAGGAGAGAGAACAGGTGTGGATGGCATGTACGAGTATTATCACAAGCTGGGATTGTTCAGTCAGAGCGGAATAGACCTTCCCGGAGAGGCAAACTCCATCATGCATAAGAAGGAAAATGTAGGGCCGGTAGAGCTTGCCACCATGTCGTTTGGACAGTCATTCCAGGTGACTCCGATACAGTTCATATCTGCAGTGTGCACGGTTGTGAATGGAGGGCATACGGTAACTCCACATTTGGGAAAAAGGATAATAGACAGCAGTAAAGAAACTATTACAGCCATTGAATTTGACGAGCAGAGACAGGTTATAGATGAGGAGACATCACAGAAGATGCGGGAGATGCTTGAGGCAGTCGTTGCCGAGGGCGGCGGATCAAAGTGTGCCATAGAGGGCTGCAGGATAGGCGGAAAGACCGCCACGAGTGAGAAACTCCCCAGAGGAACAGGCAGATACATATCTTCTTTTATAGGATTTGCGCCGGCGGATGATCCTCAAGTCCTGACGGTCGTGCTAATAGATGAGCCCGAGGGCACATATTATGGAGGAACCATAGCGGCCCCTGTTGTGAGAGATATTTTTTTGAATATTCTTCCCTATTTGGGAATTGACAAAGCCACAAATGAGTATTAAATTTATCTCAGTCTGAAAACAGTTTAAGAAATACATAGTCCGCGGTGTGCGGGCAGGTAAGGAGTACAAAATGAATTTAGATTTAAAGATTGTTTTACCGGTAGTGATAGCATTCTGTATCAGCGTGGTGCTGTGCCCTATAGTTATACCGTTCCTGAAGAAGCTCAAGTTCGGTCAGTTTGTCAGGGATGACGGCCCACAGGCACATTTGAAGAAGGCCGGAACACCAACCATGGGTGGACTTATAATCCTTCTGTCACTTACGATCACGACGCTTATCTATATGAAGAAATATCCGGATGTCCTTCCGGTGCTTTTTGTGACACTTGGATTTGGACTTATCGGATTTATCGATGATTACATCAAAGTTGTTATGAAGAGATCAATGGGACTTCACGCATGGCAGAAGATGCTCGGACAGATTGTCGTTACGGGAGTATTTGCATATTATGTAGAGAAGTATTCAGATATCAACAATGAGCTTATAATACCATTCCTTGGCAAGACGGTTCAGCTCAACAGCACACTCTATGTGATACTGTTGTTCTTCATCGTGCTTGGAACAGTTAATGGTGCGAACTTCACAGACGGACTTGACGGACTTGCGTCATCAGTCACGGTTCTCATAGCCACATTCTTTGCGGTTGTAGCAGTGGGAACAGACTCAGGTGTTGCTCCGGTTGCCTGCGCAGCGGTTGGATGTCTTCTTGGCTTCCTTGTGTACAATGTGTACCCTGCAAAGGTATTCATGGGAGATACAGGTTCTCTGGCACTCGGTGGATTTGTTGCATCAACAGCGTATATGCTCAAGATGCCTATATTCATAGTTATAATAGCTTTCATATACTTCCTTGAAGTATTATCAGTTATAATACAGGTTGTTTCATTCAAGCTTACAGGCAAGAGAGTGTTCAGAATGGCACCTATACATCATCATTTTGAGCTCGGGGGATGGCCTGAGTCAAAGGTCGTTGCTATATTTTCTATAGTGACTGCAGTCCTCTGTGTGGTAGGTTTACTGGCACTGTAATGTAGAAAGGAGAAAATGGTGCAGTGGTGCACCATGGTGAAATGATATGGAGATTAATACAGCGATAGTAGCAGGAACAGGAAAGAGTGGAATCAGTGCAACCAAGCTTCTGGTAAATCATGGAGTAAAGGTTTATCTGTTCGATGAGAACAAGGACAGAGATATAGAAGCGATAAAGGAGAAGACAGGCGATTCAGAGCTTGTTCAGATAGAACTCGGCGAGCTTGGAGAGGATGCACTCTCATCATCACAGCTCATGGTCATCAGTCCGGGAATCCCTGTTGATGCGCCATTTACAGATGTGGTGAGAAATGCGGGAATACCTATCTGGAGTGAGATAGAGCTGGCATACCATTATGGTAAGGGTAAGATAGCAGCCATAACAGGAACAAACGGCAAGACTACAACTACAGCCCTTGTGGGAGAGATAGTCAAGGCACACAATGCCAAGACCATCGTTGTGGGAAATATTGGAATACCTTACACAGAGCTGTGCGACACAACAGACGATGATTCAGATACAGTTGCAGAGATAAGCAGTTTCCAGCTTGAGACGGTTATAGATTTTCATCCGAATGTCAGTGCAATACTCAACCTGACTCCGGATCATCTGAACAGGCATTATACATTTGAGAATTATGGAAATGTAAAGTTTTCAATAACAAAGAATCAGACCATGGATGATGTGACAGTCCTAAACTATGATGATGAGCATACACGCGCCATGGGAGAGAAGGCAAAGGATCATTGCCATGTAGTATATTTCAGCAGACTGGAGAAGCCGGCCGGTGGAGTATATGTAGAGGATGGGGATATCATCCTCGAGGATGGCGATAAGAAGATCAATGTACTTGCCATTAAGGATCTTAAGCTCATGGGAGCTCACAATGTTGAGAATGTTCTGGCAGCAGTTGGAATATCATATTATATGGGAGTCCCTGTTGATGTTATTAGAGATGTTGCAACATCATTCAAGGCTGTTGCTCATAGAATAGAATATGTTGACACCGTCGATGGTGTCGCATACTACAATGATTCAAAGGGAACAAACCCTGATGCAGCCATAAAGGGAATACAGGCCATGGTGGCTCCTACATTCCTCATAGGTGGAGGCTACGACAAGGGTTCTGAGTACGACGAGTGGATAGAGGCGTTTGACGGCAAGGTAAAGTGGCTCGTTCTCATAGGCCAGACTGCGCAGAAGATAGCTGACTGTGCCAAGAGACATGGATTTAACTCAATTATATTTGAGGAGAATCTTCAGGATGCGGTAGCATATTGCCATGAGAATGCGGTTGACGGAGATGCGGTGCTTCTCTCACCTGCATGTGCAAGCTGGGGACAGTTTGACAACTACGAGCAGAGAGGCGATATGTTCAAGGAGTATGTAAGAAGCTATAAGGAGTGATCTGATTGCATGGAGGTCCTGAGGTTTCAGAAGATAGAGTGAGAGATGCACGAAGACGGTGTCCGGGAGGATATGTGGATGTGACCATGCTCCTGGCGCTGGGGATGATTCTGATATTTGGGCTTGCCATGATATACAGTACGAGCAGTTACAGGGCGTACGACCTGTACGGAGATCAGATGTACTTTTTTAAAAGACAGGCACTTTATATGTTGCTGGCGATCTTCGCCATGTACATAGTGTCAAGATATGACTACAGGCGGCTGCTCAGGCTGTCTGCGGTCATTTTGCTGTCATCACTTGTTCTTCAGGTGGTGGTGCTGATAATAGGAACGGCCAGCCATGGGTCAGCAAGATGGATATATATTGGACCTATAGGATTTCAGCCATCAGAATATGCCAAGACGGCGATCATAATCTACACCTCGGCGAGGGCTGCCGTGGAGAGCAAAAATCTGTGCAGACCGGGCTGCCTTATAAAGGTAATGATCCTGCCCGTGATCACCATAGCCCTGATCGGTGTGGAGAATCTCAGCACGGCTATAATCTGTTTTGCAATCCTTTTTGTAATATTGTTTGTGGGAAGCCCCAGGGTCAGACATTTTGTTCTGATCGGTATATTTGGTGTTGTCGGGAGTGTGCTTTTCATAATGTTCGCAGGCTACAGGGCGAACAGAGTCAAGATATGGCTTGATCCTGAAAATTACGCAGATGGCTATCAGACGGTTCAGTCGTTATATGCCGTTGGTTCCGGTGGACTGTTTGGAGTGGGCTTTGGGAGAAGTGTCCAAAAGATGGGGTTTATTCCGGAGTCACATAATGATATGATATTCTCAGTCGTGTGTGAGGAGCTCGGAATTGTTGGAGCGGCATTTATACTTATCATTTTTCTTATATTACTTAGGCGGATGGCTGTGACGGCCATGAATGCCAGAGACAGATTTGGAAGCATGCTCACAGCGGGAGTGATGGCACATGTGGCGGTCCAACTGCTGATAAATGTGAGTGTTGTCACGAATACCATTCCGCCGACAGGTGTGCCGATGCCATTTGTCAGTTATGGCGGAAGTTCGATAATTTTCATTCTGATGGAGATGGGGATAGTGATGTCCGTATCCAGAGGAATTTCGTATGACGAAACAGACATATGACAGATCCTTTAAAGGAAGATTTGAATGGAAAACAACAATAGACGAAATGTTAATAAAAATAGAATGAGCAGAAATGTTGATGTTGCGCAAACCAGACGTGAAAGCGGCTATGTGGATGTCATGACCGGAAAACGCCTCGACGGAAGGGTCAAGGTTCCGGTTGATAAGAGAAGACAGCAGACAGATAGCCGCAATGGACAGCGGAGAGCAGACGGAGATATGCGCCGCAGGACGGATGAGCAGACACGAAGAAGGCCTGATGGGGAGCACCGCAGAACAGGCGAACAGGCGCGCAGAAGGCCTGATGGGGAGCACCGCAGAACAGGCGAACAGGCGCGCAGAAGACCAGACGCAGAGCGTCGCAGATCTGACGAGCGGGTGCGCAGAAGACCAGACGGAGAGCGCCGCAGATCTGACGAACAGGTGCGCAGGAGACCAGATGGAGAGCACCGCAGATCTGATGAGCAGGTGCGCAGGAGACAGGATGGAGAGCGTCGCAGACCGGATGACCGGATGCGCAGAGAGGATGCAGAAAAACGCAGATCCGAGGAGAGACGCAGGCGTAAGCAAGATCAGGCGGTTGCTGCAAAAAAGAAGAACAAGAAAAAACGCAAAAAAGAGCGCAGAAAGCTTACCCCGGAGGAGATAGAGAGAAAGAAGAAGCTGCAGGCGGAGAAACTTGCCAGAAGAAAGGCGAGACGTGAGAAGGCAGCAAGGATATTCAAGATAGTTCTCAAGATACTTCTCATTCTGGTGGTGCTGTGTGCTATAGCGTTTGTATACATACGTACATGTTATAAATTGAAGTCCATAAAAGTGACCGGAACTGATCACTACACTGACCAACAGATGGTCGATATCGTGACCGGCGGTAAGAATTATGGCAATACGCTGCTGTTTATACTTGAGAGCAGACTGAATCCTGCCCAGGATGTAACCTTTATAGATAAGATAGACGTCACATATGTGAACAGGAATTCAGTAGAGATCACGGTGTACGAGAAGGCCATGGCGGGCTGCATAAAGTACAACGATCAGTATGCATATTTTGATGGCGACGGTATCGTGCTCGAGATATCCGATGCAAAGCTTGATGATGTTCCTTGTATAGAGGGACTTACAAGTGACAGCGTGGAGCAGGGAAAGAAGCTTGATGTCGGCGATTCGGGATTCTTCCAGGAGATACTGACTATGACACAGCTCATTTACAAGAGCGGAATACAGATAGACAAGATTACTTATGACACAGATCAGAATCTCATACTTCACAAGGATGGAATAAAGATCAGGATCGGCGACGGTGAAAACCTGGAGACGAAATTCATGAATCTTGAGAGCATACTTGAGAGCGTGAAGGGTAAAAAGGGAACTCTTGATATGTCGAATTACAGTGAATCGCAGAGGAACGTTATCTTTAAAGAAAATAAATAAAAAATTTCTTGCGTAATGATATAAAAAATCGTATTATATAGGTACTAATGCGATAAAACGGTCAGCTTTTGAGCAGATGACAATGATTGATGGATAAAGAATAAGTATATAAGGAGGATGCAACCGTGCTTGAGATAAAATCAAATGACGAGAGAACACCGGCAAGGATTCTTGTAATTGGTGTCGGCGGTGCAGGTAACAATGCTGTTAACAGAATGATCGATGAGAATGTTGAGGGAGTGGAACTTATCGCTATCAATACAGATAAGCAGGCTCTTTCACTCAGCAGAGCTACAACAAAGATCCAGATAGGTGAGAAACTTACCAAGGGTCTTGGTGCTGGTGCAAAGCCTGAGATCGGTGCCAGCGCTGTAGAGGAGAATAGAGAAGAGATCGTAGACATCATCAAGGACGCCAACATGGTATTCGTAACATGTGGTATGGGTGGTGGAACAGGAACAGGCGCTGCCCCTGTCGTTGCAGAGATGGCACGTAACCTTGGTATCCTCACAGTCGGAGTTGTCACAAAGCCATTTGGTTTTGAGGGTAAGCCTCGTATGAGAAACGCGATCGA
>UMDL01039019.1_pt1 | contig 10241 bp, 8 predicted proteins | sample 1964481 | NCBI WGS metagenome assembly UMDL01 (sample SAMEA4835993, study PRJEB28245) | human gut metagenome | biome: gut microbiome; material: fecal sample | place: Denmark | collected 2008 | reverse complement strand
GCTGTCAGACCGGTCACGGCAACTCCGGCGGCTCCCATTGTTTTCAGGAAGTTCCGGCGCGACAGAACTCTCTTATTCTTATCTCGATTGCTCATATTCGTTACTTATACGGTTTCACATCACACTGTGCATCGTGTGTCCCTCCACATAGATGGCACTGAACGGACGTGCCGGACAAAGGTTCTCGCACGCACCGCACCCGATACACCTCTCGGCATTCACAACGGGTATTCTGACTGAGTTCGGATCCTCACTGTCTGAGGGAACCATCAGTATCGCTCCCGAAGGACAATGACGGGCACAGTTACCGCACTCCACGCCGTCGGTCAGCGGAATGCAATTCTTTCTGATCCATACGGCATGGCCGATACGGGCGGATGATTTATCCTCGATGGTAATCGGACGGATTGCCCCTGCCGGACACACATCGGAGCAGCGCGTACACTCCGGACGACAATACCCCCGTTCGTATGACAGTTCAGGTTGCATCAGCCTTGCCAGTTCGGTTGAAGGCCGGAGCACGTTGTTGGGACAGGCCGACACACAAAGCTGGCAGGCAGTACAATGCTGGGCAAAATGACGTGCGCTCCATGCACCAGGCGGCACAATCGGTGTGGCACGTGCCGGTATCTTCTTGTCCTCGATAACCGCCAGCCCGCCGTCCACTTTCTTTTCCTGCGCTTTCACCACAGACGTGGCGGCAAGCACGGCTGTTGCCGAAAGGAAACTGCGGCGGGCGGTGTCTATCTGTTCGGAAGTTACAGTTTGTGCCAGTTTGTCGGTTGCCGTCTTATTCGTTTTCTTCCAGCGGTATTCCAACCGAAGCGCATCGTGTTTGCAGGTGTCTATACAATCCATGCACGCTACGCAACGGCTGTAATCGATGCGATGGTTCCTGTAGTCGATGCAGGCTGCCTTGCATCCACGGGAACACAAACTGCAATTCTTGCATTTCTCCGCATCGATCACTGGACGGAACAGCGAGAAACGGGAGAAAAATCCCAGTACCGTTCCCACCGGACAAACCGTGTTGCAGTAAGTACGCCCGTTCCGCCATGCAAGAATAATCAACACGACGAACGTAACGGCGGCAATAAGGAATGTAGGCAGACTTTTCAGCCAGACCTCCGTTTCATAAAAGGCATAGCTGTCCGCACGCTCGGCAAAGTAGGCAAGCAGGTTGTTTCCCCACCGGTACACCGGAGCAAACAGGTTGGTGGCGATACGCCCGTAGGAGCTGTAAGGAGCCAGCAAGGCAACGAACGAACCGACACCGGCTATCAATGCAATGACGAACAGTCCTAATACCCCGTAACGCAGCCACTTGACTTCCGGAGAATAGGAAAAACGGTACTTTTTCTTTTTGCGCCGTCCGCTTATCCACGACACAATGTCCTGCATTACGCCCAACGGACAGATGACCGAGCAATAGACACGACCCGCAAGCAGCGTCAATAGCACCAGCAGAACGACAACGCCTGCATTTGCCGCAAGCAATGCAGGTAGGAACTGTACTTTTGCCGTCCAGCCCAGCCACGCATGAATCGTTCCCGTAAAATCGAGGAACAAAGCCGTGACTGCCACAAAGAACAGTACGGCAAGCGTCAATCTTATTTTTCTCAACATATCGTCTTCGCTTTATCGGATGGGTTACAACTTCTGATTGTTTGCCAGCTTCAGATCCATCAGCGAGATGTGCTCGTTGCGGTAACGGGCATTCTGGTTCACCTCCGTTCCGTCGGGGAAAGAGCCGTCTTCAGACTTGCGGAACTGTATCGCTTTCTGCGGGCAGTTCTGTATGCAGGCGAAACAGAACTCGCAGTCGCCGGACATCTTCACGCCCCTCGATGTCAGTTCGTAGTTGCCGCGCGGACACACGTAAGTACAGATACCGCATTCGATACAGGCGTCGGTCACGGTAAAACACTTCTCGCTTTTCATCAAAAAGCCCACCTCAGGGTCGAGTTTCGTCCACAGCATGAATCCCCGGTGCATCCGGCGTTCCTCTTCCGTCACCGGTTCGTACCAACGCCTATGTACATTGATGTCAGCCGTTATTTTCTGCAAATTCTCCGGGATATGCTTGTCTATCTTGATTTGCTCGTTCATATCGAAATTGGGCAGCCAGTTATCCACCATGACGATGGTGTTGATGTAATCGAACGCATTTCCCGCTTTTCGGGATATGCCGTCCCAAATCTCCACCGCATCGCATTTTCTCGCACCGTATGTAAGTACGGCAAACTTGTATCCGGCTTTCAGCTTCGCTTTTTGGATGAACTGCCGGACCATATAGGGTGGCATGTGCCCATAGATGGGATAGACGATGCCGATTTCGTCTGCCTCGAAGTCATACTTTCCACGTTTCACCATCTGCGGAATGCTCAACAGTTCCGTATGCTCTTCGGCCAGTTGGCGGGCGATATGGAGGCTGTTGCCCGTTCCGGTGAAATAAAAGATAATGCGTTTGTTCTTTTTTCCCTCGCAGGAGGCCAGTGAGAGCATGCCCGAAGAAGCGACCGCTCCGCTAATTACGGCAGCTCCCATGCGCTTCAACGCATCCCGGCGGGTGATTTTATTATCCTCATTCATTTTTATTCAGTGTATTGATTTATAATATTACATCCGTTCCATCAACAGTTCGAAGATTTCATCTCTGGTGAGCTGACGACAGCACCCAGGAGTGATGAAACACGTGTCGGCAGCGGCACGGAGCATACTTTCGTCCGTAATACCCATTTCACTCCAATGAGTAGGAAGTCCGATTTCACGGATAAACGCTTCCAGAGCCTCGATACCCCGCATGGCGGTCTCTTCGATTGTCGTGCCTTTCACGCCCCATACGGTTTCCGCCATACGTGCCAGTTTTTCTTTGCCGGCTTCCAGTAAACGACGGTAGAGTGCGGGATGAATCACTGCCAAGCCCTGTCCGTGATTACAATCGGTATAGGCTCCTACAGCATGTTCTATCATGTGACACTGAAAGTCCGTTTGCTTGCCAAGTTTCAGCATCCCGTTTTCGGCCATCGCCGAAGCCCACATCAGTTCTCCGCGCGCAAAGTCGTCATCGGGATTCCGGATGAGACGGCGCAGATTCGTTATCACGTTCCGCATCACCGCTTCGTTGATTTCATCCGAGAGATTCGTTGCCTGCGGTTTGCCCATATAAGTCTCCATACAGTGCGAAAGGGTATCGAACGCACCGCTTATGACCTGCTTCATGGGTACGCTCTTGGTCAGGTCGCTGTCCAATACGGCGAAGGAGTGGAACGCACCGAAAAGCGGCTGTTTCAATTTTTTCTCCTCGTGGGTAATCACTGCTCCGTTGTTCTGCTCGGCACCCGTACCGGATGCCGTGACGACGGCTCCCATCGGGACGAAATCGGTCGGCAGCCGGTGATGTACATACCACATGTCCCAGACATCCTCGTCCGTCAGAGCTTGTGCCGATACAATCTTGCAGCAGTCTATGACCGAGCCTCCGCCGACAGCCAGAATGAAGTCGATATTGTTTTCGCGGACGACCCGTGCCCCTTCCTGTACCTTGGCGTAAGTCGGATTAGGCATGATGCCGCCGAAATCAGTCACTTGTTTGCCGCACTTCGAGAGCCACGACTGTATTTTGTCATACAGTCCCGTGCGTTTGATGGAACCTCCGCCGTAGGCCAGCAGAACATTCGCTCCCGTCTTTCGAAGTTCGCTTTTTATCGCCTCTTCGGCGTATCCTTTACCGAAATACTGTCTGACGGGATAGTGATATTCAAAATTATTCATATTCAAATATTTCAGTCTTCTTGAATCTACTGTTGATTGGCCCGGACAATTTCGTTTAATGAAATATCGGGATGGCGGTAGCGGGCCTCAGGATTACGTTCACCCGGCCGTCCCTCCATCGGCGAACGAAGGGTAAGCGCTTTTTGAGGACAACTGTGAACACAAGCCAGACAATACTCGCACGATCCCTCGGCACGAATACCGTCACCCGTTAGTTTCAGATTGCCTCGAGGACATACCTTTGTACAGAATCCGCAGCCGATACATTTCTCATGGTTGACTGATATAAGCCGTTCGGCAGTCATCGGGAAGTGGGAAGCGCGCAGACGCTCGAGACCCTCTTCATTGAACCAACCCATATCACCCTTCTCAATGTATTCCTTCTGTGCGACAAGTTCTTCGATAATCGTTGCCAGATTTTCGTCCGTATGTTTGTCTATTTTTATCTGCTCGTTCATATCGAATACAGGCAGATAGTTGTCCACCATCAGCAGCGATTTGATGTATTGCTGCTGTAATCCCTGTTCGTTTGCAAACCTATTCCACCACTCACAGACATTGACTGCGGCGTTGCCGTAGGTAATCACCGAAAATATATAGGGTGCACGGAATGTCGCCTTGGAGACAAACTCCCTGACGATGAGCGGTGCCGAAGCGGCATAATCCGGGAATACGAAGCCGATTTCATCTGCCTCATAAGTCAAATCCCCTTTTTTCAACTCCTGCGGAATGCTCCGGACATCATCGGAAAGCATCTTGGCAACGAACAGCGAATTGCCGGTTGCAGTAAAGAAGAAGATGATGCGGCGTTTTGCCTTTTTATTTGCGCACGAGGCGAGTGACGAAACGCCTGACAGTTCCAGCGATAAAAGTGTGGCGAAAGCTCCCATTCGTTTAAGAGCCTCTCGGCGCGTAATATGTTCTTTATTATTCTTTTTCATATTGGGAAACTATTATTATAATTCTACCATCCGTTCAACATCTGAAAACGACATATTGAAGAAGCGTCGCTCTTTGTTCAGACCGCGCATCTCGGCCATTTCGTCATCGGTCAACGTGAAATCGAAAATGTCGATATTCTCTTTGATATAATCGGGATTCGATGCGCCGGGAATGACCGAGAAACCCTCTTGAATATGCCAACGCAAAATCACCTGTGCGGCAGTCTTGCCATGTGCTTTGGCAATTTCCATGATTGTCGGGTCTTTAAGCAGCGCCCCGTTGCTCATCGCTCCACCCAGCGGGAACCAACACTCAACCTGAATATTGTGCGCCTTCGCTTTCTCGCGCACGACAAGACGCTGGGCATACGGATGACATTCGATTTGAAGCACAGCAGGTTTTACAGTGGATTCGCTCATAATCTTGTTGAACACCTCATCGCTCGCATCGAAGTTGCTGATACCCAGCGCACGCACCTTGCCCATCGCCACGGCTTTCTCCATATCCCGCCATGCACCCACGAAGTCGCCCAAAGGCTGGTGGACATACAAAAGGTCGATGTAGTCCAGTTGCATGCGCTCCAGCATCTCGTCAATGGCTTTCAGCGTTTTGCCCTCGCCGTATTCCGTAGGCCATAGCTTGCTGGTAATCCATATCTCCTCGCGCGGAATGCCGCTCTCTTTCACGGCTCGGCCTACACCTGCCTCGTCGTTATAGGCATGGGCAGTGTCGATATGCCGATAACCTGCTTTCAATGCCGTCAAGCACGACTGCTCGCACACGGCATCAGAGGGCTGAAGGAACGTTCCAAGTCCGAATTGCGGCATCAGAATACCGTTGTTGAGTTGTATCATCGGTACATTGGCGGCAGTCTTATAAATATCCTGCGCGAAAGAGGTGCTGCCGATCATCGAAGCCAACACCATAAGTCCGGTAATGATTTTCTTTTTCATTTCTTTATCTATTTAATGTAATACGTTGTCTTTGTCAGACGTTGCAAAAGTAGGGAGAACCTTTCGGGCAGGCTTTACAAGAAATTCGGTTAAAACTACACTTATTTCGGTTTTTGCATCCGTCCGATACAGAAGCTGTCGAGCCTCGCTGTCATTTTCTGAAAAAATGGTAATTCGAGCCGTATTTTTTGTTCCGCCGGTATGAACGGACGTATCTAACTTTGCATCCGGAGAATTGCAAAAAACAATCAATAAACAATAATGTAGATATGAAAAAGTACCTGATTTACCTGATGATGGCTGCGGCCATCGTAACATTCGGAGCCTGTTCGCCCAAAGACGAGCATGAACCTCAGACACCGGATATCGAAAATCCCGAAAAGCCGGATGACGGAAGAGAGGATGCACCCGATAATCCGAACAATCCGGAAAATCCCGATGGCCCGAATCAACCCGGCGACAATCCCGACACGCCGAATGGAGACAGCAAGATTCTGGTTGCCTATTTCAGTTGGGGCGGCACGACGCAGCGCATGGCGCAGGAAATCATCCGTCAGACCAGAGCCGATCTGTTTCGCATCGAGCCGGTAGTGACGTATCCGACCGAATACACGCCCTGCACCGAGGTAGCACTCGAAGAGAAAAACAACGATGCCCGTCCGGCGATTGCCGCAACGGTGGAAAACTGGGAGGACTACGATACGGTATTCATCGGTTGCCCCGTCTGGTGGTGGACGACTCCGATGATTATTTGTACCTTTGCCGAGAGCTACGATTTCGAAGGAAAGACCGTTGTCCCGTTCTGTACCTACGCTTCGACCTATCGTGATGAGACGCTGGCACGCATCGTGGAGCTGACACCCGATGCCGCACATCTGACAGGAGAGGGACTGACAAGCGGACGAATCAACGAACAGAACATTTCATTATGGCTTAATGAGATTGGAATAATTAAATAATCTATAATCAGACAGTTATGCGCATACTTAAATATATCTTTGCAATGACAGCAGTTATAACTATGTCATGCAGCAGTGTGTTACAAGCTCAGACAAAAATTGATAATAACATGAAATCAGTAATCCGTACATTCCTCGACAATTACGGTGAGCAATTGAAAGGCAAGGTTATACTTCCTTTCTGTACCTCTTACGAAAGTCCGATGTCGGAAGCCGATGCCACACTGAAGAAAGGTTATCCTTCACTGAAAATCAGAAAAGGGCTTCGCCTGCCTGCAAAATCGGAAGAAATCAAAAAATGGATAAAACAATGAATACGGTAAAATTAAACAACGGCATCGAAATGCCCCAGGTGGGCTACGGTGTCTATCAGGTTTCGCCCGCCGAGTGCGAGCGTTGTGTAAGCGATGCCCTCAGCGTGGGTTATCGCATGATTGATACGGCGCAAGCCTACCACAACGAGGAAGGCGTGGGCAATGCCGTCAGCAAGAGCGGAATCGACCGCAAGGAGATTTTCCTTGTATCGAAAGTATGGATTTCCAACTACGGCTACGAAAAAGCGAAAGCCTCCATTGACGAGAGCCTGCGCAAGTTACAGACGGATTACATCGACCTGATGCTCCTGCACCAGCCTTTCTGCGACCGCTACGGCGCATACCGCGCACTGGAAGAGGCGTACAAAGAAGGCAAGCTACGAGCAATAGGTGTCTCGAATTTCTACCCAGACCACTTCATCGACATCGCAAGCAACATGGAAATCGTTCCGGCGGTCAATCAGGTGGAAACGCACGTCTTCGACCAGCAAATCGAGCCGCAGAAAATCATGGAGGAGTTTGGTACGCACATCATGTCGTGGGGACCGCTGGCAGAGGGACGTAACGGCTTCTTCACGAATCCGGTTCTTGCCGAAATCGGTTACAAATACGGCAAGAGCGTGGCGCAGGTCGCCCTGCGTTGGCTCATCCAGCGCGGTGTCATCATCATCCCCAAATCGACCCACATCGAACGGATGCAGCAGAACATCGACATCTTCGACTTCTCGCTCTCCGACGAGGATATGGCAGCCATCGCCACGCTCGACACGGGTAAAAGCCTTTTCTTCGACCACCACGATGCGGAAACCGCCCGTATGTTCATGGGATGGAGGTAGAAAATACATAATGTGGCACTCAGATAGGTGTCAATGAGTTAGCGGCTGTTTGTGAAAAATGTTGATAACTTTTCCGGTCGAGATGCTTTGATAAGGAGAAGGGATTTTATAATTTTGTAGGTCCAGTCCGGAATGTCCGGAGAGAACTTTTTAGTTTTGATTTTTTCTAAACAAACTACATGTCTGGCTGTCAGACGTTTGCCTTCAAAATGGTAAACTTTCTGGTAAAAACGGCATTGCAGGCGTTTAGAATGGCATAAATCGACGTGTTATTATGGATGTTTACAAGACAAACGGCTCCTACGAGGAGTATGACAGAGAAAAACTTATCAAAGGTATTCATGAAGCTTACAAGACAGCAGGAGAGGTTTGCCAGGAAGCGGTGGTGGTTTCCATTGTCGATAACCTGTATATCTACGACAAGATAGCCAGCAAGGAGATCCGTCGTCAGGTGGAAGAGTCATTGATGTCCATTAACAAGAAGGTGGCGCTCGCGTATATCGAGAAATTCGATGCCGGAATGGACTTGCGCAAGAAACGCGACTTCATCCGTGACTACATCAAGGCCTCGAACGCGGCTACCGGCTCCAAGTTCGATGCCAATGCCAATGTCACCCGCAAGAATATCGTGACCCTCGGTCAGGAACTCTACAAGGAGAACAACATCAAGCAGAACCGCTATATCATGAAGGACAAGATCAAGGCGATGTACAGCAGGCGTCTTGCCGAACAGTATATCGAAGACCTTGAGAGCCATGTCCTCTACAAACATGACGAGAGCGGAACACCGGGTTATCCGTATTGTGTGGCCATCACGATGTATCCGTTCCTCGAGAGCGGACTGAGGGATCTCGGAGGCGTTTCCGTCGCCCCGACCGACCTCAAGTCATTCTGCGGCGAGTTCATCAACCTCGTATATTCGATTTCATCGCAGTTCATGGGTGCGGTCGCAACTCCTGAATTCCTGATGTATTTCGACTATTTCATCAGAAAAGACTACGGCGAGAACTATCTCGAGCGCCTGGATGAAGTAGTGGAGAACAATGTGAAGCAGCGCACGCTCGTAAAAGTCATTGACAACTATTTCCAGCAGGTCGTACACTCGATGAATATGCCTGCCGGCAACCGCGGCTATCAGACCGTTTTCTGGAACATCGGTTATTTCGACCAGCCATACTTCAAGGGCGTGTTCGGCGATTTCCGCTTCCCGGACGGCACTGCGCCGAAATGGGAGACATTGTCCTGGCTCCAGAAACATTTCATGAACTGGTTCAATGAAGAGAGGAACAATTATATCCTCACTTTCCCGGTCGAGACAATGGCGCTTCTGACCGACGGCGGTGATGATTATGCGGACAAGGAATATGCTGATTTCACAGCGGAAATGTGGTCTAAAGGTCACAGTTTCTTCTGCTACATCTCCAACAGCCCGGACAGCCTCTCAAGCTGCTGCCGCCTCCGTAACTCATTGAAGGACCTGGACAACACTGATGAGGAGCACAACCATACGACACACCAGTACTCGATGGGTACAGCATCGGTGGCCACTGGTTCAAAATCCGTGATGACCATTAACCTGAACCGTCTTATCCAGATCGCGACAAGGAAGTTCTTCAGAGAGACACAAGGCGTGGAACTGCCTGATGGCCAGCCGATTCCTAAGATATTGAAATACGACAGACACGAACTGTACAGATGCATTGACGAGGAAATCAGCGAAATGACCTCCCGCGTGCACAAATATCAGACAGCCTTCAACGAGATTATCCTCGATTTCCTCAAGGCAGACATGCTCGACGTCTATAAGGCCGGCTTCATAGATATGCGCAAGCAGTATCTGACCATCGGAGTCAATGGATTGACCGACGCAGCCGAGTTCCTCGGATTGACGATATCCCCTAACGAGGAGTACAAGGAGTTCGTGAATACGATTCTGGAGACCATCAATATCTCCAACCGCAAGGACAAGACCCGCGACACCATGTTCAACACAGAGTTCGTCCCGGGAGAGAACCTATCCGGAAAGAACTACAAATGGGACAAGAAGGACGGCTTCTTCGTGTCGCCTGAGCACAATATGTACAGTTCGTACTTCTACAATCCTGAGGATGACAAGCTTTCGATGATCGACAAGTTCAAGCTCCACGGAGAGGACTATGTGAAGTATCTGGACGGCGGTTCGGCCCTGCACATGAACATAGCAGAGCACCTCAGCAAGGAGCAGTACAGGCAGTTGCTCAATGTCGCTGCTCACTATGGCACGAACTATTTCACATTCAACTGCCGCAACACCGTCTGCAACGACTGCGGCTACATCAGCAAGGATACATTGACAGTCTGCCCTAAGTGCGGCAGCCGGAATCTGGACTACCTTACCCGTGTCATCGGCTACCTGAAGCGCGTTTCGTCATTCAGCGAGATGCGTCAGGAAGAGGCGCGCCACCGTTTCTATGCCGGGGAGGA
>UMDL01010799.1_pt1 | contig 10291 bp, 3 predicted proteins | sample 1964481 | NCBI WGS metagenome assembly UMDL01 (sample SAMEA4835993, study PRJEB28245) | human gut metagenome | biome: gut microbiome; material: fecal sample | place: Denmark | collected 2008 | reverse complement strand
AAATAATCAGTTAGCTATTTTCTGAGTAACCCTAAGGTAGCTTTTTTAATGGCCGCGAATATAGAGCGGGCGCAGGCTTTAGCCGCGAATATAGCCGCTAAGCCTGTGCAAAAGCTGTTCAAAAGGGGGCGAAAAGGCGTGCAAAAAGGGTAGAGCAGGTGTGCAGCTTTCAGGTCAGTCTTAAGCCATCTGAATTTATAAACACCCAATGCAGATTTTTCTACAACCTTGTGTGCATTTTTTATACACCAAAAAATTGCTGCAATTAAAAAAAATTCATTAATTTTGCAGTCCGGGCGGTTGTGTTTACAAACCGCGCAATTGCCTGATGTTTCAACTCTAAGCCTGTTCATAATCTGTAAAGAATTTTCAGCCTCAAAATAAGTGGGAGATATGCAATAGTTTGTGCTAAAAAAGTTTTGAACGTTTTCTACACCTATTATTCTTATTCTTCTCTTTATTAGGTTTAAATTCTTTTACATAACTTAATAAATAAAGAAAAGAAACAATGCCCGCAGAAGCAAAAACGCCGACCACGGCGAAGGAGTATGCCGAGGCCATCGCGGCGCTGAAGAAGGAGCGCAACGCGGTTGTCATGGCCCATTACTATCAGCGTGCCGAGATACAGGAAGTGGCCGACTACATCGGCGATTCGCTGGCCCTTGCCCAACAGGCCGCCAAAACGGATGCCGACGTCATTGTGATGTGCGGCGTGCATTTCATGGCCGAGACTGCCAAGATTCTCTGTCCCCACAAGATAGTGGTAGAGCCGGCGCCCGAGGCAGGCTGCTCGTTGGCCGACAGCTGCGACCCCGTAGCCTTCCGCGCCTTCATAGAAGAGCATCCCGGCCACACCGTCATCAGCTACGTCAACACCACGGCCGACGTAAAAGCACTCTCCGACATCGTGGTGACCAGCGGCAACGCCCGCAAGATTATCGACTCCCTGCCCGCCGACCAGCCCATCATCTTCGGCCCCGACCGCAACCTCGGCGGATACATCAGCTCCGTAACGGGTCGCGAGATGCTTCTGTGGCAGGGTGCCTGTCATGTGCACGACCGTTTCTCGCTGCAGGGCATCCTCGACATGAAAAAAGCCCATCCCGGCGCCAAGGTGCTCGTTCACCCCGAGTGCCGCAAGCCGCTGCAGATAATCGCCGACATGGTAGGCTCCACGGCGCGCCTTTTAGACTATGCCCGAAAGAGCGACGCCGACACCTTCATCGTCGTCACCGAGAGCGGCATACTGCATCAGATGCAGAAAGACTGCCCCGAGAAGCGCTTCCTGGCGGCACCTGCCGAAGATGCCGAGTGCCAGTGCAACGAGTGCGAGTATATGAAGATGATAACCCTGCCCAAGCTCTACACCGCCTTACGCGACCTTCAGCCGCGCGTGGAAGTGGACCCGGAGCTTGCCGCCAAAGCCCTGCGCCCTATAAAGCGCATGCTTGAGCTCAGCTAAACCAGCTAAATTAGCTAAAAACCCGTTATCCAAAGCCAACCCTATGATAAAAAAACTCATTTTCACAGCCATCACCGCCTTTGCGGGGCTTAGCGCGTGGGGTGTTCCGGCCTGTCCGGAGCCGGCGCGCATCACCCAGCCCGACGGCAGCGTGGTGACCATCCGCCTGATAGGCGACGAATTCAGCAACCGCACCGTAACCACCGACGGTTACACCCTTCTGCGCAACGCCGACGGCGCATACGTCTATGCCAACCTCGGCGTTGACGGTCAGCTCACCCCCACCACCGTAGTGGCCCATGACCCCGCCCTGCGTACCCCCGCCGAGAAAGCCCTGTTGGCCAACCTCGGCGCCAACCTCCGCGCACAGCGCACAGAAGTGCAGAAACAGCACCGCGCAGACCTGGCCCGCATGACCTCAGCAGGACTCCCCAAGGGCCTCTACGACTACAAAAAGTTCAAGGGCCTGGTGATATTAGTCAACTTCACCGACCGGAAGTTCTCATACACCAACGCCAAAGACATCTTCACCGACATGGTGTGCAAGAAGAACTACGACGGCTACATGAACAACGCCGCGCTGCCCAGCAAGGAGGTCTACACCGGCTCCGTGCGCGACTATTTCTATGACCAGAGCCGCGGCATCTTCGACCCGCAGTTCGACGTTGTGGGTCCCGTAGACATCAACGTGTCGATGACCTATCCGCGCCAGACCTCCAACATGCAGAGCGTGATAGGCAAAGTCATCGACGCTGCCGACGACCAGGTGGATTTCAGCAAATATGACACCAACGGCGACGGCACCGTGGATATGTTCTACGTCATCTTCGCCGGCTACGGCTCCAACTTCAGCGGCAACAACAGCAACTACGTGTGGCCGCACGCCTGGAGCGTCAGCTATAAGTATGCCGACGGCGTACGCCTTGGCCGCTACGCCTGCTCCACGGAGTTATACGGCCGCGAGGGCAGCTCTTCCTACCTCGACGGCATCGGCACCATCTGCCACGAGTTCAGCCACGTCCTGGGCCTGATGGACGAATACGACACCGACTATGAGGGCAGCGGCGGACAGAGCGTCGACCCCGGCGACTGGTCGCTTATGGCCGGAGGCTCATATCTCAACAAGGCCCGCACCCCGGTGGGCTATTCGCTGATGCAGCGCTACCAGAGCGGCTTCACCGTGCCCAAGGTGGTAGCCACGGCCGGCGAATACACCCTGCGCGACATTGACGCCACCAACGACGGCCTGCGCATCAACCTCATCGACGAGCCCAAGGAGTACTTCCTGCTCGAAAACCGCCGCAAGACCGGCAACAAATGGAACTGCTACGGTCCCGGACAGGGCCTGTTGGTGTTCCGCGTAGATTCCACCAACACCAACGTGTGGACCTCTAACGACATCAACGTCAACCCGGCACACAACTATTATGAGCTGATACGCGCCCACTACAACGGTTCAAGCGACAGCCAGGGCGACCCGTTCCCCGGCACCTACAAGGTTAAGCAGCTCAACGCCGACACAGACCCCGCCATGAAGGGATGGGGCGGCGCTGAACCGGAATTCGGCCTCGACTCTATCTGGGAAGAGGACAAGGTGATTCATCTGCGCATAAAATCTGACCAGGGCACCACGAAGTTCGAGGACTTCGAGGATATGGTCACCAACGGCAAGTACGACGAGAATGTGCAGGGCAAATTCACCAAATGGACGTTCAACAACGCCTCTGTGGAGACTCAGAGCGGCAACAAGAAAGTGCGCATGGTGAAAGGCTCGTCGATGACCACGGCCGTCATAGAGCATGGCTGGGTTAAGCGCGTGAGCTTCGAGGTGTCGAACCCCGGCGGCACCACTGCCTACCTGCAGCTGCAGGCCCTGAAGGATGGCACCATGACGCCCATGTCAAGCAGCTCAGGCACCATACAGATTGGCGTAAGCCCCAACACAGCCGCCAAGGCGGTGAGCTTCAAGATTCCCGACCTGGTCAACACGCGCCTTATGGTAGTGGCACGCGCCGGCTCCTCCACCGACCCCATCTACGTTGACAATTTCAAGGTAGTGAAGGACTACGAGCTTGGTGTTGGCACGGTAGCCACGGCCGACAACGCTCTGCTTGCCACCATTGGCGGCGGCGTCATCAGCGTGAGCTGCGAGCCGGGCACACAGGTAGGTCTCTTCGACGTGCAGGGTCGTCTGCTCAGCACCGTTCGCGCCGACGAGAGCGGCCTGGCAGAGCTGCGCCCCCTGACCCGCGGCTGCTACATAATTGTGGCCGGCGGCAAAGCACTGAAGGTGCTCTTTTGAGCGCGGATAAGGAGCTTAAGGAATTTAAGGAGCTTAAGGAGCTTAAGGCGGGCGCAGAGGGCAGCGGCGAGCAAGCGACTATTTACGAGGCTAAAGCCCTCGCCGGCACCAAAATTATAGCAAGCTGCAAGCTAACCATGGCTCCCAAAACTCCCATAAAACCCAAAAGCAAAAGAAAAAACCAGAAACTAAAACTTAAATTAACCTAAATAATCACTTCATGAGAAAAAAAGGATTCTTAGCAGCCATAGCGTTGCTGCTGTGCGGAGGGCTGAGCGCCCTCGGCACAATCCCTCAGGAGCTGACCCCGCGCACTGAGCCCTTGGAAGGGCAACAGGCTTATGAGTCAGTTCTGGGCACCGTGAAGCAGGAGCTTCCCGCTCAGGCTTCACCCGCTGCGGAAGTCACGTCTCTGAAGCCTGCCGCTCAGCACAACGAGCTGCAGACAAGCTTCAAGCGTCTGGCCTCCCTGAAGCAGCCCGCGCGCATGAGCAAGCCCGGCAAAGCCCCGGCCATCGACGCCCTGGCAGGACAGTACGTCATGACGTATATGTCCCTTACCAGCACGGTGGGCGACGGCGGCTGCGGCGGCAGCATCTCGCGCGTGGCAGGCACCGACACCCTGGTGCTCCACAACTTCTGGACTACCGGTATCGACGTCAAGGCAACCTATAACGCCGCCGACGGCACCGTTACCATAAAGGCCCAGCAGGTCTACACCCATTCCACCTACGGCGATATGTGGCTCGCCTTCTGCAACAACAACACAGGCAAGCCCGACTACAGCGCCGACATCGTGGGCTCCGTCAGCGACGACGGCGTCCTCACAATCTCCTCCTGGTGGGGTATCTACGTAAAGAGCGGCTCACAGGCCGGCGCTTTCATGATTGCTGCCTACAACGGCAAATATCAGAAAGCCAACGGCACCATGACCTGCGACATCTTCAACCAGCAGACCCCCGACACCTACAACGTTGTCATCACCCAGCCGTTCGACAATCAGATTCGCGTGCTGAACTTCGGCAACTTCGGCTGCGAGGTCCTCATCGACCTCAACCGCAAAGCCTCGGGCGTCATTCACTCGCAGGTAGTGCGTCAGTATCCGGCCAACGCCGACTTCCTGTCGTGCTCCGTGGGCGGCTATCAGCTCAACGAAAGCGGCAAAGTGCAGCTTCTCAGCCCGCTGGCCAACGACATCTACCTCGACACCCTGGCAGCCGGCACCAAGCAGACCAACACCCTGACGTGGGGTCCCTGGTCGGCCCTGAGCCGCTCCACCTCGGCAAGCTACTTCCTCGGTGCCCAGACCAACGGCAAGCTGCAGAGCGACGTCCCCATCCGCTTCCCCGTGCTCGAAGTTACCAGCTTCAAGGGCAGCGGCACAGAGGCTGACCCCTATCAGCTCAAAACCCGCGACGACTTCACACTCCTCAGCCAGATGACCGAGGACTGCGAAGACTACAACCCCAACGTGAATCCCAACCTGGCACCCCAGGCTCAGGCCTTCAAGGGCAAGTACTTCAAAGTGATGAACGACATCGACATGTCGGGCACCAACTTCACCCCCATCGGCACGAACTTCCAGAAACGCTTCGCAGGCGTGGTTGACGGCGGCAACTTCACCATCCGCAACCTCTCCATCGACTATCAGGAAGCCTTCGCCGCCCTCTTCGGCATGTGCGACACCACCTGCGTGATCAAGAACATAAAACTCGACAACGCCAACATCCTCACGGTCAACAACTACGGCGGCTCGCTGGTGGCATGGAACTACGGCGCCATGGACAACTGCCACATCACCAACTCGGTGATAGCCGTACAGGGTCAGGTGGCAGGCGGTCTGGCCGGCCTTATCTACACCGGCATGACCAACTGCTCGGCCACCAACGTGCAGGTAACCGGCCTGGGCGGCTGGTGCGGCGGCCTGGTAGGTGAGGTACACACCATCTTCACCAACTGCTTCGCCGACAACGTTACCGTATACGCCTATCCCGGCGGCGGCACGGCAGCAGGCGGCCTGGCCGGCATGATTTCCTCATGTCAGGCTGAGAATCTGCACTTTGCCGGCACCATGAACGGCTACCGCTACGGCGCTCCCTCCACCGGCACCACCGGCATCCTGGCCGGCGGCATCACCGGTAACCTCAGCGTCAGCTCGCTGAAGAACGCCTACAGCGTCGGCACCGTTATGGGCCGCAACACTTACTGTGAAGTCGGCGGCATCGCCGGCCGCGTATTTGGCTCAAGCATCGAGAACGCTTACTTCCGCGGCAGCATGGGCTCTTACTACTCGCGTTACGCCGGCGGTCTCACCGGCCGCGTAGTGCTCTACTCCTACCAGGGCCAAACCATCCCCTGCACCTTCAAGAACATGTATGCAGCGTGCGTTGAGGAGTTGGAGACCTATCAGTATGACCGCGTGAACGGCTGGGCCGAGACCCTCGGCAAGATTGAAGAGGGTGGCCTGGGCAGCGCTCAGAACATCTATTACAACAACCAGCTCTTCAACAAGAAGAGTCAGAACGGCACTCCGCTCACAGCCGCTCAGCTCACCTCGGGCACCCTGCCTCAGGGCTTCGACGCTACGGCCTGGACAGCCAAAGCTGGCCAGTACCCCGTGCTGAAAGGCACCGAGAATCAGGCCGGCGCTCAGTGGGGCGCTTCGGCAGTACTCTTCAACACCGGCAACTCGGTGAACAGCGTCAGCAAGAACACCAAGCTCACCGCCGTGGGAGCCACTCAGTTCCTTCTCTACAAAAACGGCAAAGCCGTGAAAGAGGGCTATGCCTCGAAGATTGCGGGCGACTCGCTCATCGTTACCAGCTTCGGCATCGACACTCTGCTGATTGCCAACGGCAACCAGAACTTCTTCTATGCTCTGAAGATGGCTCCGGTGCCCTTCGCCGGCTCAGGCACGGAAGACGACCCGTATCTGATTTCCTCGAAGGCTGACCTGATATCGCTGGCCAACTTCGCCAACGTCACCAAGCAGTACTTCCCCGGCGCCTACTTCCTGCAGACACAGGACATCGACCTGGAGCTTGACACGGCGTTCCACGGCATCGCCACCGACGCCAAGGACGCATACTCGCGCTTCGGCGGCATCTACGACGGCGGCAACCACTACATCCACCGCTTCAAAGGCCGCGGCCTTGTGTGGGCTACGCCTCCCACCGAGACTACCCTCGGCACTCCCTCCACCGGCTCCAACGGCGGCTCGTTCGGCTATCAGGGCTTCATTGGTCGCCTCGACATTGACGGTGTGCTCAAGAACCTGCGCTTCGCCAAAGACTGCGACTTCAGCGAGCTGTGGGCAAGCTGCGGTCCGGCCGTGGGCGACAACTTCGGCACGGTGAAGAACGTGCGCAACTATGCCGACGTGGTGGCTGTGAGCTGCTGGGTTGGCGGCATCGTGGGCATGAACGAGATGGAAGGCAGCATCATCGACTGCTACAACGCAGGCGACGTTACCTCAGGCTATAACAACGCCGGCGGCATCACAGGCCGCAACAACGGCACCATCGACAACTGCGCCAACGCCGGCAACATCGCCGTGAAGAAGATTGCCAACTTCGGCCGTATGTACAATACAGTGGGCGGCATCACCACCAACATGACCGGCGCATATGTGCGCAACGTGCTCAACGTGGGCGCCGTAAGTGCCGAGGAAGGAAACACCGTGGGCGGCATCGTGGCCAATCTCTATGCCAACGGCACCTCGAAGGGCCGCGGCAAGAACGACATCCTCTACGCCGTGAACTACGGCAACGTAAGCAGTACCGAACCCATCACCAACGGTATGGTGGCCGGTATGAACACCAACCAGACTGTTCTGGAGTCCACCGCCCGCGTGGTGGCCTATTACGACGACCAGACTGCTATGTACGGCGCTTACCGCAACCAGAACTTCGAGGGCATGCACGGTCTCACCACCGCTCAGATGACCTCCGGCACACCGCTCGACAGCCTCAGCACCGATTACTGGCAGTTCGACGCCGGCAAATATCCCGTGCTGAAGAGCTTCGCCGACGAACCGGCCCTGCAGGCCGCACGCAGCATGATTATGACGCTGCCCGCCGGTGTTACCGTGCGCGACATGACAGCCGACGCCACCCTCAACAACGGCGGCACATGGAGCGTGGATCCCGCCACTTACTTCTCCATCAGCGGCAGCACCCTGAAGACAGGCGCCGTTCCCAAAGTGAAACAGAACGCTACGGTGAAATGTACCGCTCAGGACTTCACCCGCACCATCGACATCACCCGCAACCCGCCGGTACCCCTTACGGGCGAAGGCACGCAGGCCAGTCCTTATCTGATCAACAGCGTTGACGACTGGACAGACCTGGCTGCTTACATCGCCGCCGTTCACGATAACTTCGCAGGCAAGTTCCTGAAGCTCACCGCCGACCTCACGTTTACCTCCGAGGTTCCCGAGCTCTTCGCCGCTGACGAAGACAAGCTGATGGGTGTGCTCGACGGCGACGGCCACACCGTGGACTTCGGCAACAACCAGTTCACCACCGTCAACACCTACCACGCCCCCATCCGCATCATCGGCGAGGAAGGCGAGCTTAAGAACTTCACCTTCAAGGGCGCCTACAAGGGCACCAAGACCTATTGCGCCGGCGTTACGGCCAAGGTCTACGGCAAGCTCACCAACATCACCAGCGAGGTCAGCTACACCGCCTCCAGCGGCAGCGGCGCCTCGGCATTCGGCTGCGCTTACGAAGGCGCACGCATTGAAAAGGTTGTCAACAAGGGCGTCATCACCGCTCCGAGCACCTACGTCGGCACTCTGTTCTCAGACGGCGGCCGCCATGTAGAGTTCATCGACTGCGGCAACGAAGGCACCCTCATCTCCACCTTCAGCGGCACGGCACCCTCAACGTCGCAGAGCATCGGCGGCCTCATCGGCAATGCCGTATCGCCCAAGCTCACACGCTGCTACAACAAGGGTACCTTCAACCTCAAAAAGGCTGATGTGATGTACGGCATCGGCGGCCTCATCGGCTACCTGCGCTCGTACACAGGCAACACCGACTCCACAGTCCTCATCGACTGCTACAACACGGCCAACATCAAGGCCGGATTCATGATCGGCGGCCTGCTGGCTAACGTCGATTACTCATCCACGGTCAAGAACAAGATTGTGCTGCGCGGCTGCTACAACACCGGCAACATCGAATCGGTTGCCACCACCTCCAAGAGCAACGGCGCCGTGGGCGGCATCTCCGTGCTTACCCTCCCCGGTCTTGTCATCGACAACTGCTACAACACCGGCGACATCATCAACAATAACCCGAAACAGGCCTATTCAGCCGGTATCGCCGCTTATTACAAGACGGCAGGCACCGTAACTGAACCCGTTGTCATCAGCAACTGCCACAACACGGGTTATATATCGAATGTCAATAACTTCAGCGGCGGCATCATCGGCTATATCTCGGGTTACACCACCATCGAGAACTGCTACAACACCGGCGACGTCATGGCAGTGCTTGGTGCAGGCGGCATCGCCGGCAACCTCGGCATGGGCACGTCGAAGATTATCAGCTGCCGCAACAGCGGCGAGGTTCAGGTCAGCGACAGCCGCGCCGGCGGCATCGTGGGCCAGTGCACCAGCGCCGGCGCCGAGGTTACCGACTGCTTCAACACCGGCAACATCACCAACCTGGCCACCACCGTTGTCCTCAACAAGAGCAACTACGCCACTAAGGGCTACGGCACCGGCGGCATCGCCGGTGAGGGCGGCAGCACCATGACACGCTGCTATAACCTCGGCGAAATCCGCGGCATAGCCAACGTTGGCGGTCTCTCCGGTCGCCCGTCGAAGAACAGCACCAAGCTCTACAACTGCTACAACGCCGGTGCCATACACGCTCCCGCCGACACGGCCGGAACGCTCATCGGCATCAACTTCAGCAAGCCCAGCCCGCAGTGGATTCCCGGCACCAACGTGGTCGAGAACTGCTACTTCATCAAGGTCGACTCGCTGATGGCTCACAGCACCGTAGGCACCGGTCTGACACGCTATGAACTGGCCAAGCAAAATATGGGCGAAGGCTGGATCGGCGGCGACGACTACACCTACCCGTATCTGACAGCCAACAACAACGAGCAGGCACGTCTCTATGCGGCTCAGATAATGCCCAACCCGGCCCACGTTACGGCTGCCGGCGTCATCACCGGCTCCTTCTTCAGCGGCCAGCCCGAAGGCGTTACCTGGACAGCAAGCATCAGCAACCTGCGTCAGGACGGCAACAAGTGGATATGGAACGGCGACGCCTACAAAGGCACCGTTACCATGACCGGCACCTGCGGCACCCTGACACGCAAGGTAGAGTTGGAGGCCGACAAGCCCAGCGGCATCGAGGACCTCGACGCTGACGCTGCCGACGTTATCAGCGAACAGTGGTATGACGTGAACGGCATTGCCCTGACACGCCCCGCCGAACGCGACGGCCGCATCTACATAGTAGTGCGCCGCTACGCCGACGGCACCACCCGCACCCTCCGCGTTAAGA
>UMDL01053678.1_pt1 | contig 10344 bp, 7 predicted proteins | sample 1964481 | NCBI WGS metagenome assembly UMDL01 (sample SAMEA4835993, study PRJEB28245) | human gut metagenome | biome: gut microbiome; material: fecal sample | place: Denmark | collected 2008 | reverse complement strand
AAGAAATGAATCCTCATTTCTTCACAGCTCCTTTTCCATTTTCATTTATCCATTCGAGCGGAATTTCAGGAAAAAGAGCTGGATAGCGAGCATCATGACGAGCGCCACCACGCCGCCTGCCAGACCATTTCCGGTGAATCCATCTACCAGGTAACCGACGACACAGCTCGAAGCGACTACCATAACATAGGGGATCTGTGTCGAGACATGATCGATATGGTGACACTGCGCGCCCGCCGAAGCCAGGATCGTCGTATCGGAGATCGGAGAAATATGATCGCCGCCGACAGAGCCAGCCAGCACCGCAGCGACCGTCATGACCATGAGATTCTGGTCATTATTCACGACAGCCAGCACGATCGGGATCAGGATGCCGAAGGTCCCCCAAGAGGTACCGGTCGCAAAAGCAAGACCGATAGCCACTAGGAAGAAGAGTGCCGGGAGCATGATAGCCACCGATGCATTATCACTGACCACATTTCCTACATAGCCTCCGATATTCAGGTATTCCTTACCAACGACACCAGAGAGCGTCCATGCGAGCGTCAGGATCATGATAGCCGACGTCATCTGCTTGAAGCCTTCGCCAAAGCAGGAGCAGAACGTACCAAAGGAAAGTACCTTTCTTGGAATATACAGGGCAAAGGTGAATACAAGCGCAATGAAAGAACCGATGACAAGACCTCGTGCGGACTCACAGTTTGCAAAAGCATCCGTGACGCTCTCGCCCTCCAGAATACCGCCTGTATAAAGCATACCGAAGATACAGCCACAAATCAGGACGAAGAGCGGGAGTACAAGGTCAATGATGCGGCCATTTCCCACCGGCGCACTCGATTCGTCATCTGCATACTCTTCCGGAATCACCAGCGTGCCGCCGCTCTTCTTTTCAAAAGCAGCCATGCGGGAAAAATCCTTTCCCGACCAGATAAGGACCAGCATGAAAATGACCGTCAGCCATGCATAGAGATTCAGCGGAATGGTCGAAAGGAAAAGAGCGAATCCATCGATCTCACTCCCCTCCGGCAAAGAAGATGTGACTGCCGCCGCCCAGGAAGACACCGGCGCGATGATGCAGACCGGCGCTGCTGTCGCATCGATGATGTAGGCGAGCTTCGCACGGGTGATCTTAAATCTGTCTGTGACCGGACGCATGACCGTACCGACCGTCAGACAGTTGAAATAGTCATCAATAAAAATCAAAATACCAAGCACCATGGTGACGAAGAGTGCGCTCTTTTTCCCCTTGATCGTGCGCGCTGCATAGTCTCCATATGCCTGCGAAGCCCCTGATTTCTGAATGGCTGCTACCATGATACCAAGCAACACTAGAAAGACCAGGATGTACACATTGCCCCCGACCTTGTCCGACATGATCTTGAACATCGTATCAATAGCCCCAAGTACGCTGAAGCCGGTGAACATAAAGGCACCCATGAAAATGCCAATGGCCAGCGACATGTAGACTTCCTTCGTCGCCAATGCCAGGATAATTGTCACGACTGGTGGCAGCAGTGACCAGATGGTTTCACTCATTCCCTCATTCCTCTCTTCTAAAAGCAGCACCTCGCTGCAATGTAATATTTTGTTTATTATACTCTAAATGCCCCTATTTGTACACCAAGCTGATCATTCTCCTGCCGTCTTTTCATTTTCAAAAATACCCGGCGCTGCAATAGCAAGGAGAACGAGCAGAATGCCAAAGCCCTGGACAAAATTGAAATGGGTATGAAAGATGAAATAGGACGCAATGACAGAGATCGCCGGTTCGATGGTCGCAGTGACGGAAGCCTGTGAGGCTGGAAGGAACCGAAGACCTGCATTGTAGCAGGTAAAAGATAGCGCCGTTCCAAGGACGACGATCCAGAAAATATCGAAACGGACCTCCGGAGAAAAGAAGCCGGAGAAATCCCCCATGGGATTGATGATATAGGAAGCCACGGCTCCGGTGAACATGCCCAGCGCGAGGACGAAGGAATTATCCAGTACACCGATGAAGCGCTTCGGAAATACACAGCAGATCGCAAAGAAGACCGCGGAAGCCAGCCCCAGATACACGCAGTCTGCAGGTACCGAGAGGCGGCTCACATCTCCGCCCGTCACCAGAAGGAAGACTCCGATGATCGCCAGTACGACGGCCGCGAGCTCCCCTGCCAGCGGCAGCCGTCTTTTTTGAAAGGAGACCCAAAGGATCACCATCGCCGGACAGGTATATTGGATGACAGTTGCCGCTGCCGCATTGCCGGCGGCGATCGAAGCAAAGTAGGTATAGTGCATCAGCATCAGACCGACTACACCGTAGAAGATCAGTCCCCACCAGAGAGATGGCTGTTGCCCCAGCTTCCGCCAGCTGTCTTTCAGCTGTCCTTTGGCAATAGTCACAAGCAGCATGATGCCGCTCGCACAAAACATGCGGAAGACCGTAAGATCCATCGAGTCATGTGTACTTTTTTGGAAAAAATCCTGCGCCGCAAGCCCGCAGCCCGCCCACATGACGCCTGCTGTCATAACGAGAAAAATAGCGATAAGATGCATAGAGGTCACCTATTATTATAAAAAGGAATAAAATACGCTTTCATGGTCAGTCCTTGGAGTGAAAAGGAGCCTAAAAAAAGAGAGACTAAGAGACGCGAAAAGCATGGAACGGGACATTCCGTAAGCTGCTCTTTCACCGTTGGCCTGCTCTCGGGCATGAGTCAGCTTGATTACCGTCACTCGCAATTTCCCGTCACCTTCCTTTATATAACACAAAACCCCGCCATTGGCGGGTTTTTCATGGTGGGACTATTTGGATTCGAACCAAAGACCTCTTCGATGTCAACGAAGCGCTCTAACCAGCTGAGCTATAACCCCATGTCAGATGAATGTATTATACACGACATGAGAGAAATATGCAAGATGCTTTTTGCAATTTCTTGCATATGGCGAGTTACAGATGCGGCATCCACGCTGCAGCTCGCCATCTTGTTTATATGGATCGCAGTTTCGCCCATCGACGCCGCCGATCCTATCGGCTTCATTGACAGGATAAGAAGCTCGCCATGCCGTAAGATGACCGGAGCATCGTTCCCGGCAGGGTAATACTATTAAGTTAAGGAAATCGTTTAACTACGTAACGTCTTGCTTCCCCCTTCGGGGGAAGTGCCGAAGGCAATAGGGGCATGCTAGCGGTATGGCGTGCTATGTTGAATAGTCCTATGCTATCGATATTTCAACACTTTCATGCAATACCGCTACGTAGCCCCCTCTCCCCTTCGGGGAGCTCCCCCGATGGGGAGCCAAGAACGTTCTTCCACTTAACTTAACAGCATCGTTCCCGGCAGGGCGAGCTTACGGTGGACACGATGCTTCTCTGCACTCATCCGCAAGTTGGTTGTACGGGGGATATCTCAGAAATCAGAACTCATTATACAAGCAAATACCCCGCCTTGCAGGATCCTGTAAGAGCGGGGTATTCGTATCATTGTAGTTTGGTGGGACTATCTGGGTTCGAACCGGAGACCTCTTCGATGTGAGCGAAGCGCTCTGACCAACTGAGCTATAGCCCCATGTGATACTACGTATTATAGCACCACATGAGAGATTTGTTAATAGTCGTTTTACGAAGAAGCGAGGAAGATCTTTGGTTCACGTTTCATCTGTTACATATGAATGAATCCCAGTACATTGGCAAGGGAGGAGATGAAGATAACAGCCAGACAGATCGGCGCAAGGAAGCGGACGAAAAGACCATAGACACATTCATAGCGGAATTTCGAAGACTGCTTCACTTCGTTCTCGATCCACTTGATGCCGACAGTCACCACGATGAGGACGCAGGTCGCAAAGGCCGAGACCGGCATCATGATGGAATTCGTCAGGAAATCAAAGAAGGTAAGAATGTCCATGCCAAAGATGGTGCAGGATGCAAGAGGGCCGAATCCGAGCGAAGAGAGAGAGCCCAGCACGATCATCAGGATGAAGACCGCAAAGGTCGAGAAATTACGACTCCAACCGCATTCATCCTGGAAGGTGGAGACGCTGGTTTCTGCCAGAGAAATCGCTGAGGTAAGAGCAGCAAAGAGGACGAGTGTAAAGAATACGACACCCACGAGGGTACCAAGCCCCATGCTGGCAAAGACTTTCGGGATGGTGATGAACATGAGAGACGGGCCTGCATTCAGCATTGACGGATCGCCGCCGGAGAAGGCAAAGACTGCCGGGATGATCATAAGACTGGCGAGGACCGAAATCCCTGAGTCGAAAGCGATGACCTGAAAGGTCGCATGCTCCAGATCAAATTCCTTCTTCATGTAAGAGCCATATGTATAGAGGATCCCCATCGCAACAGAAAGAGAGTAGAACATCTGCCCCATCGCAGAAACGACCGTCATCCAGGAAAAATGTTCCAGGTTTGGCACCATGAAGTAGGTGACGCCTGCCCACGCACCGGGCAGCGTGACGGAGTAGCCGGCCACCATGATCGCGAGCACAATGAGTACCGGCATCATGATTTTGGATACACGTTCAATACCATTCTTGACGCCGGCGAGAATGATGGCAAGGACGCCTGCGGTGAAAACGATGAACCAGAATTCAGCCGCCATGCCGTCAGAAACGAAGGCGCCGAAAAAGGTATTCGTTGCAAGCAGTTTCGTATCACCGGCGAGGTATTCGAAGAGGTAACGGGTGACCCAGCCGCCAATGACGCTGTAGTACGGCAGGATCAGCATCGGAATGACGGCATTAATCCAGCCCCCTGCGGTAAAGAAGCCGCTCTTCCCGAAATGATGGAAAGCTCCGACCGGACTCTTTCTCGTGCCACGTCCGAGCGCGGTCTCAGAAACGATCATCGTATAGCCGAAGGTGACGGCCAGCAGAAGGTAGGTCAGTAGAAAGATGCCTCCGCCATACTCTGCAGCAAGGTACGGGAATCTCCAAATATTCCCGAGACCGACAGCGCTGCCTGCGACAGCCAGCACATACCCCATTTTACCGGAAAAGGTACTGCGGCTACTCCCATTTTGATTTGTCATATGATTGCCCTCCTATTGGGTGCTGAGGAAACACTGATTCAATAATTTTTTTGACTGGTGACTCATGACTTAAGGAAAGAAGAATGCATCCGATTTCCACTTATACGGAATGGAAAACGGCCAGCCGTAAGGCTCTATGTCCTGAAAAACGCGGATATGGAATGCCTTAAGGCTGACCGTCAATGTATACACCGATTCAATAGATTCTATGGAACTACGGAACCTATTGGCGCATTCATCCAAGCTGAGTCATCAAAGGATAATGGAACCCCCCATTATTCTCCGAGCGGTACCCACTTGCCGCCCTTGACTTCGAGGACTGCGAGGTCCATCTTCGGATCACGGTTTTCATCGAATGCAAATTTGCCGGTAGCGCCTTCGAAGTCGCTGATCTTAGCCAGAGTATCGCGGAATTTCTTGCGATCGGTGGTGGTGCCGGACTGTTCGACTGCCTGATGGAGGACATACATCGCATCATAGGCCTGAGCGGCGAACTGATCCGGTTCATGTCCGTATTTAGCTACATACGCTTTACGGAAGTTCTGTGCCTTGTCGGTCTTTCTTTCCGGGTTCCACGGAGTAGCTACGACGGTGCGATCAGCTGCTTCGCCAGCCTGTTTGATGTATTCCGGGCTGTTGAAGCCGTTGCCTGCGAGAACATACTGGTTCATGCCCATTTCACGCGCTTTCTTCACGATGAGAGCGCCTTCCTGATAGAGACCTGCGACAGCGATGACATCCGGGTTTGCTGCCTGAATCTTGGTCAGCTGAGCGGAGAAGTCGGTATCCTTGTCTGCGAAGGTTTCATCTGCAACGACTTCGAGACCGAGCTTCTTGCAAGCATCCAGATAGAACTGGTGTTCACCGACCATCTGGTCATTGTTGTTGGAGTACATGATAGCAATCTTCTTGAAGCCCAGTTTCTTCTGTGCTTTTTCTACCACCTGCGGGATGTTCATTTTGCCCGGGATTGCATTACGGAATACATAGTCGCCGATTTCAGTGACTTTCGGGCCGGTGGTGCCGGTGCCGAAGACAGCGACTTTGGACTGCTGGGCGATCGGGTCGGCAGCCATCGCTTCACCGGTGGTCATCGGGCCTTCGATAGCGAGGACTTTATCCTGTTCGATGCACTTCTTCATAGCGTTGATGGCTTCATTCTTGACGAGCTTGGTATCATACACCTTAAGATCGATCTTGACCTTGGTGTTCGGATCCTTGTTGATTTCCTCGACTGCGAGTTCCGTGCCTTCCTTCATAGCGACGCCGTAAGCCGCACCAGGGCCGGTATAAGCGGTGATGAAACCGAGTTTTACGGTTTTGCCGGCATCTGCGCTGCCGGAAGCTGCTTTCTTATCTCCGCCGCAGCCTGCGAATGCACCTGCCAGTGCTGCTGCTGCCATAACTGCTGCCATTCCTTTGAGCCATTTTTTCTGCATAATTTTCTACCTCTTTCAATAATCAGCTACTCCGCCCCAAAAGATCGTATGAAGAAATAAAAAACTCCGCCGGCTTTTCTGCCAGCGGAGGCGCGAACGCGGTACCACTCCGATATTTCACTCTATGCCAAGCCAATGCGGGTAAAAAAAAGCCCCTATCTTCTTTCGAAGATAGGGGCGAAGTCTCGCGGTACCACCCTACATTGTACTTAGCAGTCTTATTCGTAACGTGAATGAAACGCCTGTCATTACTCAGTTCACGACAAGGGCTCTCGAGGGATATTATACAAGGCTCTTCGCCGATTCTCACCATCCATCGGCTCTCTTTAGAAGAGATCAAGTACTTTTTGTCTCGTTCATAGCTTTCTTTGGGGGTATTGGGTTTTAGATTGTGATTATTTTACTTCCTGCTTCATGAGTTGTCAAGAGGGATTTTGAAAAAAAGTGACTGGTGACTAGGAATTAGGGATTAGGGATTAGACTTCAGACTTCAAACTTCAAACTTCAGATTTCAGACCTCTGACTTCTGACCTCTGATGTCTAACGTCTGATGTCTGATGTCTGATGTCTGACGTCTCCTAGTCTCTTAATCACGAGTCACTAGCCACTAGTCACTAGCCGCCAGTCACCAGTCAGTGTCCGCAGCTTCCTTTATACGACAGATGCTTCTCAAGATCCCCTGTCGTCTCTCTTGATTGGTCATAGCCTTCCTTCAGGTGATCCGAGAGGCGGCTCGTCTTGAATTTCTTCGGATCATTATCATCCCTTGCATCATTCACGGTAAGGATGTAGTCCAGCGCCTCAGCCGTATACTGAGCCTTATCTGTCATGTGCATGATGAGGATGGATCCCTTACGCACATTCCCTTTCTCATCATAAATCCCATGAGAGATTGCCCCGATCATCGCCTGCAGCGATGGGATGGCATAGTCATCCGTACTCTCATAGCCCGAAACGATATAGCTGAATCCCGCATCCATGATAGATCTGATACCACTTTTGCTGATGGCGAGCGTCGGGGGCCGAAAATAATGTGTCAGTGCCGGTTTCCCATCGACCATGACATCTCCTACCGTTTTTTGGAGCTCTTCATAAGACAGTCTCACATCCTCCGCATACTCCTCCTCCGTCATCGGCGTCATGTTGCCGCCATAATTTGCCGTCTGCCACACCATCGGACGGTGGCGATTCGTATGAGAAGCGATATCATGCCCATCTTCTGCAATGGCTCGCAGAAGATTCGGATTGTTCTTCACATTCCAGGTGATGATGAAAAAGGTCCCCTTCACATGATGCTTGCGAAGGACATAGAGCAGATGATTGATTGAAACATCCGTCCCCCAGTCATCAAACGTGAGGAAAATAGTATTGTCCCTGACGTCCTTGACGATGCCTGTATGATCCATCTGCTCCATTTCTGCCTCTGAGAAACCGCGGATGCGATCCGTGTCCGTTACCGTCGGAGCGCCGATATACCGCTTAGCGAATTCATGACGGAAAAGCGATTCTGTCCTGTTTTTTCTTCGTTTCTCTCCCCTAAGAGAACCGAGCATCTTCTCCTCCGGCACAGGATACGTAAAGCGATGTGCCTCATCACCAAGGACCTCCCGGACAGCCCCCATGCTATAGGCTGAGTCATTCTCTGCATTCGTCTCAGGACTGTCCAAGAGCGTAGCATATGTCGCGCTGTCTACCTTGTTCTTTTTGATCCAGTCCAAGAGGCCACCCGTAAGCGTGGGATCGTCCAAGAAATCCAGGCGTCCGTAGATGATCTGCCCCCGCCCCATTGCAAGGATGAATTTCCCGAAAAGATGGTCTGAAATGTCCTCGACCTTCTTTGCTTCTTTGTCTTTTGTCTGTACCATGTTCACGGTCTGTCCCAGAAGCTCTATGCCCATCGCACTCGCCGCTTCATTCACCGTTGGGATCTCCGTACCGAAGACCTGGCGGGCGATCACCGGGCGCACGCCCAAGAGACGCTGCATGTTTTTCTGCAGACGCTCGATCTGCGCGCAAGTCTCATAGAAATCGCCGTCCGTCCCCGTACGAAGACCCAATCCCAGCTCATGACCGCGCGCTGCGATCTCCCGCACCGTATCCGTGTACTTTCTAAGCTCAAGCTCCGTCACAAAGAAGGTCGCCTTCACGCCCATTCTGTCCAGATGATCCAGTATGTCCTCCACTGACTCTTTTCTCGTGAGACCGCCAAATGTCAGCACGACCTTCTGCGCCGTCGTCGTAAGGAATCGCTCCTTGGGCGCAAGACGCCCTTCATTTTTCTCTCGAAGCGCCTCATAGCGTGCCTTGTCTTCTGCCGTGTACGTCACCCTGCGAGGGACTGCCATTGCCTCCTGCTTGGCAGGCACCAGCGCCCCTGCCGACTCCTCCGCCCGCGCCGCCTCTCCCGCGTATCCACAGAGAGCGGCCGCGATTGAAAGCGCGATGAAGTATTTCCATTTCTTCTGTACCATAGATGGGATCTTCCTTTTGCTAATTATATGACTGGTAAGCAGAGATGCTACCCACTTTCTTACTGTTAGCCGCCCAGACGCCAGAGGGAAACGGACGGGATACCGCGATTGGCAGCGAGCGTCGTCCACGCCTCAAGGGTCTCCTCGTCCGCATACCAGGCTTCATAGGAGTGCCCGTCTTCCTGATAAGAGAAATGCAGCGCAGCACTCGCTTCATCGCGTTCTTCCTTCGCCCCATGTGCATCACGTAGCTTCACGGCTTCTGCCGTGGTGATGAAGCGGGGCGTCCCTTTGAGGAGGCCGAAGAGTCCGGCATCTTTCCACAGACAACCGCCATTCGAAAAAGCGACAGCCTTCTTTCCGGGAAGTGCCTGCATCCTCCGGATGGTCTTTTCGATGAAGGGACCATCCGCCTTGGGCCCCGGGCCGCTATGAAGGCCATAGAGATTATACAGCATCACCACATACTCGGGCCCGACGCTGTAGGGCGCATCCATCGGCATCGAAGGCTCCAGGATGATGCGGATCTTTTTATGCGTGGGAATAGACTCCAGGTAAAGCAGCTTCGTGAAACGAGCGAACGCTTCTACAAGCTTCGGATCCTTACCGATGCGTTCATAGTCTATATCGATCCCATCCGCACCGCAGGTCTCTGCTATGGCAAGAATTTCTTTCACATGCATACGGCAGGCATGCTCATCCCTCAGCACATGCCGGAGTATATCTGTATCTTTCTCAGTGCTGTGCCCGTTTGATCTTATGACGTCATTCACAAAGGTCAGGTGAAAAGGAATGCCTGCTGTTTTTGGCAGATCAGATGGCACCTTCAGCTCTCCCTTCTCATCGAAGGTCACCGCAAAGTAAGAAATGCTTCCCCATCGTTCTTTTGTCTTGTCATACGCCTCCCAGCCTTTTTCTCTGTCCCAAGAGACCACCCAGCCAGACTTTGTCACGGGTGGATGGCTGCCGCTCTTCAAAGGAGCCGCCCCGCATCCGGAAAAAAGCAGGAGGGAAGAGGCAGCTGCCAGAGCAAATATGGCATGTTTTTTCATCAATGTCTCCTTTGGAAAAATGGTTAGTTTGTATTGGCGGGTTCAGGGTTCGTCCACGGGGCGTGCGGCGCATCATCATTGAAAGCGCCGCGGAGTTTTGATAGCGATTCGCGCCGTCGTCATCCCGAGCGTAGCCGAGGGATCTCTATGGCACTACGGTCAGTATCACATAGGCACTGATACGGAAACGACGCCTTGGTGCTGCGTATTTCTGCGTTCACACATACATCGTTTCCCGGTCTGCAAGAAAGATTTCTCGCTTGCGCTCGAAATGACGATACGAGAGAGTATGATGTCTCCCAGTCACTCATCCCTGCTTTCAAACTTCAAACTTCAGGGTTCAGGGTTCAGGGTTCAGGGTTCAGGG
>UMDL01056891.1_pt1 | contig 10359 bp, 9 predicted proteins | sample 1964481 | NCBI WGS metagenome assembly UMDL01 (sample SAMEA4835993, study PRJEB28245) | human gut metagenome | biome: gut microbiome; material: fecal sample | place: Denmark | collected 2008 | reverse complement strand
AGCTGATGCTCTACCAACTGAGCTACTACCGCATTTTCTATCGCAAAGGTAGGCACTTTGACGCGAAATGCCAAAGAAAAAGATACGGAATTTGCAGATGTGACGGAAAATTGCGAAATTCGCAGAAAATTTGTATATTAGGATGATTACGCAAGAACAATTAAAAGAGACAGAAGAACGCATGTTGGCGTTGAGGAGGTATCTTTGACGTCGACTCGAAGAAAATAGAAGTCGAAGAAGAGGAACTGCGCACGCACGTGCCCAATTTCTGGGACGACCAGAAGGCGGCGGAAAAGCAGATGCGCAAAGTGAAGGAATTGCACTACTGGATTGACAGCTACGAGGATATAGAAAAGATGGTCAACGAGCTCAAACTGGGGTTTGATTTCGTGAAGGAGGGACTGGTCACTGAGCAGGAACTCGACGAGATGTATCAGAAGACCATCGAACGCTTTGAAGACGTGGAACTGCGCAACATGCTGAGACGCGAGGAGGACAAACTCGGCGCAGTCCTGAAAATAAATTCGGGCGCGGGAGGCACAGAGAGCCAGGACTGGGCACAGATGTTGATGCGCATGTATCTGCGATGGTGCGAGAAACACGGCTACAAGACGTCGATCGTACACCTTGTGGAGGGCGACGAAGCAGGCATCAAGTCGGTCACCATACAGGTGGAGGGCGACTTGGCTTACGGATACCTGAAGAGCGAAAACGGTGTGCACCGGCTGGTGCGCGTGTCGCCTTTCAACGCGCAGGGAAAGCGCATGACGTCGTTTGCTTCGGTGTTTGTCACTCCACTTGTCGATGATTCAATCGAAGTGAAAATCAATCCCGCCGACATCACTTGGGACACGTTCCGAAGCGGTGGTGCCGGAGGTCAGAACGTAAATAAGGTGGAGACGGGCGTGCGGTTGCGCTACAACTACAAGGATCCTGACACCGGGGAGACGCGAGAGATTCTTATCGAGAACACTGAGACGCGCTCGCAGCTCGACAACCGCGAGAATGCGCTGCGACTTCTGCGGTCGCAACTCTACGACATGGAACTGCAACGCCGAATGGCGGAACAGGCGAAAATCGAAGCCGGAAAGAAGAAAATCGAATGGGGCTCGCAGATACGCAGCTACGTGTTTGACGACCGACGCGTGAAGGACCATCGCACTGGCTGGCAGACAAGCGACGTGAACGGGGTGATGGACGGCGACATCGACGGATTCATCAAGGCTTATTTAATGGAATTTGCAAGTAACGAATAGCATACTATAATTATGGCAGGCTCAAACTTTATAGACTACGTCAAAATCCTTTGCCGAAGCGGCAAAGGCGGTGCCGGCTCATGCCATTTCCATCGCGCTAAATACGTGCCGAAAGGCGGCCCCGACGGTGGAAACGGCGGACGTGGCGGACATATCATTCTGCGTGGCAACCGCAACCTGTGGACGCTGCTCCACCTGAAATATCAACGGCACATTTTCGCCACCGACGGACAGCCGGGCGGAGAATGCCGCAGCTTTGGAAAGGACGGAGAGGACAAGATTATCGAAGTGCCGTGCGGAACGGCGGTTTACGACGCTGAGAACGGCAAATTCCTCTGCGAGGTGACCGACGACGGGCAGGAAGTGAAGCTGCTCAGAGGCGGACGCGGAGGTCTTGGCAACTGGAATTTCAAATCTGCCACCAACCGCACTCCGCGCTATGCGCAACCTGGCGAACCTGCCATCGAAAAATCGATTATCCTCGAGCTGAAACTTCTTGCCGATGTCGGACTTGTCGGTTTCCCGAATGCGGGCAAATCAACCCTGCTGTCTGCAATATCGGCGGCAAAGCCTAAGATTGCCGACTATCCGTTTACGACTCTCGAGCCAAACCTCGGCATCGTGGGATATCGCGGAGCGCAGTCGTTTGTAATGGCCGACATTCCCGGCATCATTGAGGGTGCAAGCGAGGGCAAAGGTCTCGGACTGCGGTTCCTGCGACACATCGAGCGCAATGCCGTGCTGCTGTTCATGATTCCTGCCGACGCCGACGATATCTGCCGCGAATATGAGGTACTGCTCAACGAGCTGGAACGCTTCAACCCCGATTTGGCCGACAAGGGACGCGTGCTTGCCATCACAAAATGCGACATGCTCGACGACGAGCTGATTGCAGAGATGCAGCAACACCTTCCGAAAGGCGTGGAAACGGTGTTTATATCATCGGTGGCAGGACTGGGACTGGCGGAGCTGAAAGACGTGTTGTGGCGCACCATCAACGATGAAGACAACCGCATCCCGACGCGCATCACGCACCGCGACCTCGACATCACGCACCGCGTGCAGGAGGAAGACAACTTCGTGATTGAGCAGGAAGGCGGTGACGACACGGAGGAAGAGACTTGGGACGTTGAATGGCCTGACGAATATTGGGAAGAGGATTTCAAAGATGATTAGCCAACTTCACTTCAATCATAATGTCGGCAGCATCGACGCTTTTTCAACAGAGCGCGGCGCTGCCGACTGCTTTTCGCCCTACTCCGAGTTCAACTGCTGCGGATATACGGGCGACAACCCAGCGCACGTCGATGATTGCCTCAAGCGCCTGCGCACTCTGCTCGGCACAGAGCACATCGTCACGGCGCGGCAAACCCACAGCACCAACGTCGCCGTTATCGACAGCGTTCCGCCGACTCCACCGACCGATGTCGACGCGCTTGTCACACGACTCCCGAATGTAGCAATAGGCGTGTTCACCGCCGATTGCGTGCCTATATTGCTGTGCGAGCCTAAGAGCGGGCTGATTGCCGCTGTCCACGCCGGTTGGAAGGGCTCCGTGAAAGGGATCGTGGCAAATGCCATAGAAACGATGGTCGATGAAGGCGCCGACAGATGCGGAATAGAGGCTGTGGTGGGGGCATCAATCTGCCAACGCTGCTTTGAGGTGGGCGACGAAGTGGTGGATGAATTTGCCAAACGAGCCTTCTCTCTCAACGACATCGTATGGCGAAACCCAGTCACCGGTAAAGCCCATATAGATCTGGCGGAAGCCAACCGCTGGCTTATGGAAAGCGCCGGCGTCCCAAATGCCAACATCTCGTTGTCGGGGTTATGCACCAAATGCGAGCCTCAACGGTTTTTCTCCGCCAGGACATTGGGCATCAACTCCGGACGGATTCTCTCGGCAATCATTCGCCGGCAATAACGCCGAGCGACTTGCGGAAGGCCTTCGGCGACATTCCGAGCATTCTTTTCACATATTTGCCGAAAAACGACAGATTGGGGAATCCGAGTTCGTTGGATATTTCCTTGCGCTCTTGTCGGGATTATGGAGCAGGAGGCGCACATCGTCGATGATGCATCGGTTGATGACCTCTAATGCCTGCATCACGGCATCTTGATGTCGGCAGGAGGAAACTTGGACGAAAGCGCCATGCCGCGACACTCGAAATCGAGCGACACACTGCTCTTTTCAACAATTATATGTGGCTTGCACACAAACATCTTGCCGGCATCGACACGATAGTCCACCCCGTTGATGTCAAGTGAGCCATGCCCGTTAAGACACACAAGCAACACGAAAAATTTGAGTCTAAACGGCTGCATCTGACTGTACTCTCCTATCTGCGAAAAAGCGAGATGTCATCTTTATACGACAAGTCTTCAATATTGCCTAATCTCTCCGACGCCATTGTCATTCCTTTGCCCATAGCTGAATTTATTTGATGCAAAGTAGCGCATTTTTTCCAATACTCACGCTATCGGAATGAATTTGGAAGTGTTCCATATTTCCGCTATTCCATTTTATCGGAATTTTAGACCACTATTTTCCCTCCGCAAGCCAGACTCCGAAAATCACAGCGGCAGAACCCACAAGAGCCACCGCAGAAACGTGTTCACCAAGTATCAGAAACGCTGCAACAAAAGTTGCTACAGCATTGAAATTTATATAGTTGGACGCGCGCACCATTCCCAAATGGCGCACCACGGCATTCCACAGAGTGAAGCAAAGCATCGACGCCACAAGTCCGAGAAACAGGATATTGAAAAACACCGTCGGGACCAGCAACTGTTCGAAACGGAAACTCACTGGGTGGAAAAACGGCACCCACACAGCCATGGAGAGCAGTCCGTAGCCAAACACCTTGCGCGAAATGAACACATTGTCATAACGTTGCGACAGCTTTTTGACAAGCAAACTGTAGACAGCCCACGACAGCGCCGCTGAAAACGTAAGAGCGGTGCCACAAGGATTGAACGCTGCGAAGTCACCGCCGTTCCACAAAATAACGACAACGCCTGCCATAGCGACTACAGAGCCGAGAATCACGCGTTCCGGACGCTTTGTGCGTTCCGAACGGAACACCGCCATTCCCACAAGCGTGGCAAGCAGCGGCGTGACACTGATAAGGATTGCCACATTGGTGGCCTGCATCATGCCGAGCGCGGTGTTTTCCGTGATAAAATACACAGAGCCTCCCGTCAGTCCAGCGGCAATCATCCTCATCTCGTCGGCAAACGTGTCGGCAAAAAGCCGACGAGGCGCCATAAACAAAACGCAGATATAAGCAAGTGCGAATCGGTAGATGAATATTTCCGTGGGCGTCAGCCCGTTGCTGATAAGCGTTTTGGTCGACACAAATGTGGTACCCCACACGCACACTATGCACAACGCAAGCAGATGAAACAAATATAATGGTTTCTGTTTAGTCATATATGCTGATATAAATTGTTGTAATAAAAAAATGGCAGCTGCAAATGCAACCGCCATTTTATGCTTGTTGTTCCTGGGTCAACCCAAGGCGCTGATTAATTGTTGCCAGCGTCCAATGGTTGAACATTGATAAACTTGCGGCCGCCTTTACCTTCTGTAAAGTTGACTGTACCGTCTACCAACGCAAACAATGTGTGGTCCTTACCCATGCCAACATTCAAACCCGGATGGTGAACTGTGCCACGTTGACGTTTGATGATGTTGCCTGCTTTAGCAAATTGACCACCGAAGATTTTGACGCCCAATCGTTTGCTTTCCGATTCACGTCCGTTCTTAGAACTACCTACACCTTTTTTATGTGCCATTTCTTTAAACTTTTAGTGGTTATGCAACTACGTCTTTAATCTCTACTTGGGTGAAGCATTGGCGATGACCGTTCAAACGGCGATAGCCTTTGCGACGTTTCTTCTTGAATACAAGAACCTTGTCACCTTTCACGAGGGGACGTTTCACCTCGCAAACAACTTTTGCTCCTTCTACGGTAGGAACACCAACTTTAACGTCACCGTCGGCATCAATCAAGAGAACCTTGTCGAAATCGATTGAATCGCCTTCTTTTACGTTCTCGCCGAGATAGTGGACATACAAGTACTTGCCGGCTTCTGCCTTGAACTGCTGTCCCTGAATTTCTACAATTGCGTACATTTAAAATAGAAACTTTAACAATTATGTCCGTGAGGCGGACGCGCACCTGCGCTTCTCTTCTCTGAGCCTTTTCGGAATTAGCGCACAAAATTACTCTTTTATTTCGTAACCCGCAAATATTCCGACAATTATTTCTCTACATCCAAAATTTTTCCGTCAATAAACGGGGCCGGCAGAAAAAACTGATTGAAAAAAAATCGTAGTGCCAGACATTCTCATGCCTGGCACCACTGGATTTCTATAAAAATGGGGAATGTTGAGTATTACTTAGTCTGGATTACAAGGAAATTCGATTTTTCCCAGAACTTCTTTGCATCCTTAATCTTTATCACCACTGTTCCGCCAACCGTCTCCATCGAGTATGATCCAGCTGGATGTGATGTCTTCAGCTCCGCCTTCTTGGCGTAAGTCTTCACTTCTGTGAGCTTGCGCTTGTCGGCTTTTGTGAAGTAAGAGCGGTCGAAATCGCCCTCCATGGTCTTTGTCTTGCCCAAGAATTTCTTTTCCAGAATCTTGTGTTCTTTAAGCTCCTTGTTGCTTCCACAAACATAGTAGCAGATGTTGAGTTCGTCGGTGACCTTGTCGGCACGCTGTGTCTCTGCGTTGCGCTCCTCTGTCACGGTCGACACTTGCGTGTTCAAATCTTCCACATTCTTGTTCAAATCTGAGATTTTCACATTCGCATCTGCCAATGCTGCCTCAAGCTGCTGAATTTTTTGCGACTGCTCATCAATGAGTTGCTTCTGCGACTCTATGGTTTTCTGCAATTTTGCAGAATATCCGTTTGAGCTTTTCAACTTGCTCTCAAGTTCCTCCAGCGCCTGCTTGCGTGCGTCAAGCTCCTGACGGAGGGCGTTGATGTTGGCTATGATTTCCTGACGCTTGTCGGGAGTGTCCTTGAAATCGCCGCTCACAAGGATGTTTTCCATACGGTTCACCTCGAGAAGGTTCTGGCTGATGTCGCCAATAAGGTTCATCAAGCTGTCGCGCTGTCCCTCAACTTTCGAGATGTCGGGTTGCGTAGTGTCGGCAATAGCGTCTTTTTGCTCTTTGTTGCCGTTGCATGCCACGAGCGCACCTGTAAGCGCAAGGGCGAGAATCATCATCTTCTTCATAGTAAATTCTGTTTTTTTTCGGTTTTAAAATGTGCGTACTTATCTCTTTTGCCGGCGCTTTTTTCTTCTTTCTTGCCCGACACTACTATAACAATCTCTCCTCGCGGTTCGTTCACGGAAAAATGTTCACAAAGTTCAGAAAGGGTGCCGCGGCAGGTCTCTTCGTGCAGTTTTGAGATTTCGCGGCTGACGCTTGCCTCTCGGTCCTGGCCAAAGGCTTCTGCCAACTGTGTCAGGGTTTTAACCAAGCGGAGCGGCGATTCGTAGAACACGATTGTGCGAGGTTCTACGCTCAATTCGGCAAGGCGTGTGGAACGGCCTTTTTTTTGTGGCAAAAATCCCTCAAAGCAGAATTTGTCGCATGGCAGGCCGCTGTCGACAAGCGCGGGAACAAAGGCTGTGGCGCCGGGAAGGCACTCCACTTTGACGCCCACACGACAGCATTCGCGCACAAGCATAAAACCGGGGTCGGAGATGGCCGGAGTGCCGGCATCCGACACAAGGGCTATGCGCTCTCCGCCTTTCAAACGCTGGGCTATGCCTGCCGCCGTCTCATGCTCGTTGAATTTATGATGGCTCTGCATACGCGTCTCGATGCCGAAATGCTTCATCAGCACTCCACTGGTGCGTGTGTCCTCGGCAAGAATAACGTCTACTTCCTTGAGCACGTTCACCGCTCTGACGGTCATATCGTCAAGGTTGCCTACCGGCGTCGGCACCACATAGAGTATGCCGGCTTCCGCTGTGGGTTTCTGTGCCATCGCTATAGAAAATGATTTTTTATTATCGCCATAAATTCTTTCACGTCGTCCGATTCGCGGTCCCATCCAAGATCGCCATAGAAATAATCTTCCGCCTCGTCAAACGAATGCATTGCCTCCACCATATGGAGAGCGTCGGTCATCTCTGCGGCACTGTTGCCGAAAAGTTCGCGGCGGAAACGGAATGTGTCGTTGAGCGAGAACGCTGATTTAAGGTCTTTCGAACGGCTGCGCTGCAGTTTTTCGTCAAGACGCAGAGGCTCGCTGTCGTCGGATGCCTTTTCATTCGCTTCAGGCTCTTCTTCTATATTATCCTCATTATCCTCTGCCTCGACGTCTTCTGTTTCATCCACAACGTTCGGTGTCTCCGCGTCGGGTTCTGCGGTGGGTTCTGCGGTGGGTTCTGCGGTGGGTTCATCGTCAAGCACGAGCTCGACCATAGGCTCCTGTTCATTGTCATATTCGCCGTCGGCAACTTGCTCTGCCGTGACTTCCGCCACGTCTTCCTCCGGCTCTGGTTCCGGCTCTTCGCTTTCAGGCGCGTCCACCACCGGCTCTTCGCTTCCGGCATCGGCCACGTCGTTCTCCACCATACAGGCGTCTTCCTGCGTTTCTTCGCCCTCATCGCCTTCTCTCTCGCCAAGCAGCATCTGCAACCTGTCGAGCTTCTCTCCTATTGCCGTAAACACATATTCCGGAGTGTCGGCGCCACGATTGTCGGCGAGGAGCAGAAGTCCCTCGAGTTCGTAAGCCTCGGCAATCATTTTTCTTATGTCGGTTTTCATAATTGAGGAGTATTTTGTCGTTTGTCAATAGTGTCCTGATACGATTCAAACATTCCCACCATCAGCCGTTCTATCGATGATTTCAGTTGTTCGTAGGTGCAGTGGAAATTGTTTGTAAGCAGCACTACGGAGTAGCGCGGACGCTCGGCGGGGTAATAGCCTGCATAGCATCTCACGCCGGTCATGCTGCCCGACTTCAATGCGATGTTTCCCGACAGGCACGTGCCTTTTAGCAGGTTGCGCACCGTTCCGTCAACGCCGCATCGTGGCAGCAATGTCGGGAAAAGGTCGCCGGTCTGCCAGTCGAGTGCGGCCGAGCGCAGCACGCTTGCCAGAAACAGTGGTGTCATCCGGTTTGTGCGGCTCAATCCGCTGCCGTCATAGAGAGTCACCTTGTCCATGTTGATGCCCCATTGTTCTACTATCTTGGTCACTGCCTTCTCGCCATACTCACGCTGCGGATCGCCGTAGATGCTCTCGCCCAATTTGCGCTGCACCGACTCGGCATACATGTTGTCGCTGCGGAAAAGCAACGATTTCAGAATCTCTGGCAGCACCGGCGACTCGTACGACAGGATTTGCATGGCATCGCTGTCGCTTGCACTCACCTTCTTTCCTTCAACGGGGATGCCCTCGCTCTCGAGTGTCTCTCTCACATCGGCACACAAACCTACGGCTGGATGCGGCATCGTGGTGACCACTTCTATCGGCTCCTGCATGCGGCGCATAGCTCCGCTAAGCGTGATTCGGCTGTTGTTTTTCTTGCGTTGCACGATAGGACTGAATCTGCCACGATTCACCACCGTCATCCGATTGTCTATCTGTATCGAACGCAGATGCGGCACGGTGTCGACCACAAGGGCGCGGCCGCTCGATGTGTCGATAATCAGCGAGAACAGATTGTCGTTGTAGTTTATCGAATGCACTCCCGCGCCATAGTCTTCCGTCACGTCGGCGTCGAGCCAATCTTTGGGCACGGCGTTGTGCGGCTGTATCTTTTCCTCCGGGCGGATGTTGCCTTTGATAGCTTTTATGCCCCATAGTTTGATGTTTTCAACAGCGGCGGAGACAAAGGTTTCGCGGTCGGGGAAATGCTTGGAGTCAAGCGTCGGGTCAATACCGCCCTCGATGACAATGTCGCCGTTGAGCGTTCCGTTTTTGTCGATAGTGCCTGTATATTTCAGACGCGTGCGGAAATGGAAGTTCTGTGTGAGTTGCTTCAACGCTGCCGACGATGTGACAATTTTCATCACCGATGCCGGTATCATTTGCCGCTCAAGATTGTAGGACGCAACTGGTGTGCCTGTGCGCAAATCCATCACGCAGACGCCCACTGTGGCTCCTGCCATGGCACGGCTCGACACAAACTGCCTGATGGCTGAATCCATTTTCACAGAAAGCGAGTCGACGGTGGTGTCGACAACGCTGTCTGACGCCGTCACTGCTTTCACCGGTTGTCTGTCGGCGAATCCGACAGACAGCAGTAAGATTATCAGAATGATATGCTTAATCCGCTTCATTTTTATTTTCTTTTCCCATTATTTTAACATTCAAAGTTAAACATAAATCCCATGAATTGGCGGTGTGTGTAAACATCTTTTACCGAATTAACAATGTTTAACCACGCATCGTTTCTTTTCCATAATGCCTGCGCACCAACAGAAAGACACCGACTCCATAACGGAGTCGGCGTCTTCTTGCTGTATTCCTATGCGGCGCGATGGCTATTCGAGCACCAAAGTGGCGCGTGCGGGGAACGACATGTGCGGCGCGACGGTCACGGCATCGCCGGTAATCACGTCGCGGAAAGTGTCGCCGGAACGCATAATTTCGGCATATCGGCTCATGTCAACATCGGTAAGAGGCTCATCGGTGCCGTTCATCAGCACGATGAAGCGGCGGTCACCGTTGGTGCGCTCATAGACGTAGAGCTGGTTGGACGGCATGAAATGACGCAATGTGCCTGCCGACACGGCTTTGTTGCCTTGGCGCCAATGGAGCAGACGGCTCATGAAGTTGAACGCGTCGCGCTGGAGCGGCGTCCGTCCGTCGGCGGTAAACACCGACACGCTGTCGCCTGGGAATCCGCCTGGCATGTCGAGGCGCACATAGCCGTCGGTCACAGCCTTGCTGCCGTGCATCAGCACTTCTGTGCCATAGTATATCTGCGGAATGCCACGGGTGGTCAGAAGGAATGCCTGCGCCTGTTTCCAGCGGGCAAGGTCAGACGGCTCCTCTAAGAGAAAACGGTCTGTGTCGTGGTTGTCGTAGAACGTCAGCAACCTGCTGCAGTCGGCATAAAGC
>UMDL01024635.1_pt1 | contig 10374 bp, 11 predicted proteins | sample 1964481 | NCBI WGS metagenome assembly UMDL01 (sample SAMEA4835993, study PRJEB28245) | human gut metagenome | biome: gut microbiome; material: fecal sample | place: Denmark | collected 2008 | reverse complement strand
TTCATAACTGGGGATTGATTATGAATCAGTTTATATGCGAGTTCGGGATAAGAAGAATTAAAAAAGTTCAAGTTGTAGTGTATTCTCCCTATGTACAGGTAATGGCTGCGGCTTATCCTCAAAAAAGCAATATGCAGCAAGCGCTGAGCATAAATTCATTATGAAATTGTGCACAGACCGATGTCTTGAATGAACCAGATTGGCTTTTTCCTTGAGCAGATGGTTGATACACTCGATGACATACCTTTTTCTCAGCATAATTTTGTCCCACATAGGCATAAGCTTATTCTTCATATTTGCTTTTAAACCGTGCACAAGATGTATGCCGCGGTCAAAGAGCGACTCGAAGAGTTCCTGCTTTATATATCTCCTGTCGGCGAAGACCTTCCCGTAAAGATGCTTGGTAAACACGCTCCATACTATGTCATCACGATCATCAACGTTAGCCGCTGTCAGACAGAAAGTTATAATCTCTCCGGAGTCATTACAGATGAAGTGAAGCTTGAAGCCGTGGCACCATCCCATCGTGCCTTTTCCACTTTTTGCAAGACCGGCAAACACCTTGTTGATATGCCTCCTGAGGTTATGGCATACAGGAATCATTGTACTGTCTACGAAAGTAATGCCGGAACACCTTCCGAAAGAATATATACACATGAACAGCATCAGTTCATAGAATACGCGTGGCATAAGCTCAACAAAGCGATTGTAGGAAACCGCATGCGGAAAATAACTTTTCAGCTGCCCCCTGATACAGTTGAGATAGTATTCCTTGAAATTGCGGTAAGTACCGAAATGGTAGCATACAAGTATTGTCATTATCTCGCTTTCCGACATGCGTCCCTTACGGTTTCTGCGCCTCACACCGTCATTACTAGATGAAGGCAAATGCATATTTTTTGAAAGTTCGACACTCAAATTCTTTTCAAATTCATCGATAATACAGAAAATTTCAGTAACTTTGTCCTTGGTAATCATCGCTTATATTATTTGTAACTATTTGATTTTCACCTATAAAGATACAAAATATTTGCGAGATTACCAATTTTTATGTGTGTTTTTTTATCCAGAACTCACGTAGTTTATACTCATTTTTGAAAACAGAATCCAGATATAAGAAGTAACTTACAACTGAATCCTGTTTACATTTACACAAAATTTTGGACTGTGTCTTTACACCAAACCAAATTAAGATAAACGGCTGTGGTGAAATTTATTATATAAATCGTATTGATCAATTTGAAGAGTATTTTAAGTACATCCCCTACGAAGCAGCACACTTATAACAAAAATCTATTTCCGGTATAATGGGCTTTATCATACCTCTAAAATTTGGTAAAGCCTATTTTTATTAAATAAACAACTTGACTTATTAATAGCTTTCGTCAAAGCATATTCCATAAATATAATACAAAAGACAAACATTTTTCGGAATGATAAACTTATGGGATTTTACTGCTCACAGCCAAACATACCAACATATAATCCGTAAAGACCTTTTTTAATTAGGAACATAAGACCTATTTTATAATGTAAGAGGCTAAGTGAGGGCAACTCCGTCTTAGCCTTTTATTTTATATTCATAAGATTAAAAATACGATCTTTATCATAAAAAAAAAATTATATTTCTATCTACAATCCACCAAAAGATTATTTTTTAGAACCTTTATTACTAAATAAGACTTCAACTAAATTTAAAGCTGTACCTAAAATAGTTTCACCAAAATCCTTAGCACATTCTTTGGCACAATCTTTTACAAAGTCCTTATTACCATAATCTTTGACATACTCATGTACCTTGCGTTCATTTTTATTTCCCATAATTTTATTCTAATAAATCTAGTAATATTTAATGAAAAATCTCTGTATTAGTATTAATCATTAGCTCATAAAATTTATTCTTAACATCTTGAGAACACTTCCTTTTTACTGGAGCGGTAACGTTTTCAATGTCATCACGTTTCAAATCATTAAAATAACAAATTCTACAATCACCTCCACAAATAGACTTCAGTTCACAATGATTACAAGGTTCCAAATTTTTTGTTTCAGACAAATTATGAGCATAATTACAAATCTCCATAATTTTATTTAACGGAGTTGTCCTAATATTTGCCACAACATTTGTTGCCGATATAATTGGACACATAAAGACATCGCCATTTGATGCTATGGTCGGATATCCATAAGAACAATTTGAAAGAATCACACCTGACATATGCCGTCCAATAAAACCTTCATCAACAAAATTACTACATCCTTTATATTGGCTATAAATACGTTGAGTAATTGTTGTATATTCATCACTTTCCTCTAGAGAAAGAGTTCCATAACGACCCGGCAACAAACCAGTTGCTATAAATACATCAAAATCATAATTTTTATACTTTTCTTTCAAATTCCTTGCGAACTCCACATAATAGGTTGCTTTTTCAGATAAATCAGAAGAATAATAAGCCGTCATTGCCACATGTACTCTCGCACCAGATATGGTAAACCAATGAACTGCATCTAAAGCCTTTTGAAAATTGCCTTTTCCTCGGACCTTTGCATTTTCTTCTTCACTATATCCATCAATGCTTATTTGAACAACAGAGATATAAGGAACTATTTTTTCAATACTTTCTTTAGTCCAAAGCGTTCCATTTGTAAGCAATTCCATATGCAACCCTATCGTAGATCCGTATTTTGTAATATCAAACAAATCCGGCCGAAGAGCTATTTCTCCTCCTGTCAACTTAACATCTATTCCTCCATTCTTTTTAAACGCTTCCAAAATGCAGAAAACTTCATCTGTAGTCAGTTCATGTTTATCAGCCTTACCAGCACTCATATAGCAATGCGGACAGTTCATATTACAACCATTCGTCAAGTAAAGTTGCATTACAGGGATTAGTTCTTGATACCTTGGAGGTTCTTCAAAATGTCTAGCAACAAGCTGAGTGACCACCCACTTTGAATCGTCATCAGAACAATCAACAGTTTTTAAAGCTTCACCTATTGTTTTTGTACGGAGAGCATTAAAATATGCGACCTGATTCTGATTGTCTAACACAATCCAATTACCTTCCTCACGAGCAATAACAATCGTCTTCCCGCCATAATTAACATAATCAATAATGGAAGGAAGACGAAATCTGTAATCAAGTGAAATTTCTTTATTAACTTGCATACAATGACATTATATTTCTCCTTTGGCTCCAGCATTAAAACGCCAACAACACCTAGCAAAACAACCAAAAGTCTGGATTTTCATTTCTGCTCTTTTCACTTCATAAGATATTTTCATAAACCTATATTAGTTGCAGGGAGTTATCAGTTCCCATATCTCCCTAATTAATAATGAAGCGTGGAACTGTATGTCCACACTCTTAATGTACAGGCCCTGAGAAAACCTTTGAAAACAGATATGGCAATAACAGCCCCACGCATATGCATGGAGACCATTATATCATCTCTTGTTTCCAATATCAGAAGTTTTTCAGGCTTCGTACATGCAAGAAGAAGACATAACGCCTCTTAATTCAAAATGTCACGGAAAGAGTTGCCTCTATCCGTTTACAAAAATACGAATAATATATCAAAAAGCATTATTGACAGATGAAATTCTTTATTCTTATAATAAATATTAAGAATAAGGTAAAATCTTATACTTGTATTTGATTTTAAGTTTGTTCTTACAAAACACTTTTAAAATAAAATCACGCAAACATTAATAATATATTTCAAGCAATGAATATTTATCAATAAGATAACGTATTTTAAATTAGCTTCTCAACATTGACATTTGGTCAGCAATACATATGAGCTGTTTTGTGTATGTTACCATAGATTTATAAAAATTCCATCCTGGTACGCATTGTAAAGAGGGCGTGGCGGAAATTGTTGATGCAAAGATCTATATTTTTCTTCTATACCCAAAAGCTTTTAATATTTTCCATATCCGTACAAGAGACAAAATAATAAATCACATAATACAAATTCCGTATCTTTAAATTTACTTCTTGAGCAAGCAAAAATAGAGGTGGAACACAGGAACAAACAATAACTTTCTGCAAGTAAAACTACGCAAATCACAACACAAATGTCATTACGAAAATGTTTGGATTTTCTGACGAAATAGAAAAGCGAGGCGGACACAAGGACATGAAATGGTAAAGGATATTTACAAAGAGGAGAAAACGGGGCGCTTTCTGATGATAAACCTATCGGTTTTGGGGCAAAAGTGGGCCGTTTTTGAATCATGAAAAGGCTGTTTTTAAGGCAAAATCCTGGCTTTTTGCGGCCGTTTATTGCGAAAATAATTGCACACTTTATGTTTTATATTGGCATTATGTTGAGCAACAAGGCGTTACATTTGCACACGATTTCGACAGTATTTGCGTACAAATATTTTTAATTTCTGAAAATGCCCGCTCTGGAGCGTCAGCGAGAATCAGTTTGAAAGGCAAAAGCTGTGTTTACATATCAGAGCGTCAAAAGATCATAGACGGAACTATACGGAATCAGCAACAGGGCAAAACAATATCAAAGAAATACTTAATTTTATTATCTGCACCGCTTATATATTGCACGTTTTGCAATAATTTCGTATTTTTGCAGCAAAATATTAACAAAGACGATAACAACATGCCGGAATCCAATTTTGTAGATTATGTGAAGATTTACTGCCGCTCAGGCAAAGGCGGAAGAGGCTCCATGCATCTTCGCCATGTGAAATACAACCCCAACGGAGGTCCCGACGGAGGCGACGGCGGTAAAGGCGGAAGCATTTACCTGCGAGGCAACCACAACTACTGGACGCTGCTCCATCTGAAATATCAGCGCCACGTGTTTGCCGAACACGGAGGCAACGGCGGACGTGACAAATGTCACGGCACCGACGGCAAGGACCAATATATCGACGTGCCGTGCGGAACGGTGGTGTATAACGCCGAAACAGGAAAGTATGTGTGCGACGTTACATACGACGGACAGACGGTGCTGCTGCTGAAAGGCGGCCGCGGCGGACTTGGCAACTTCCAGTTCCGCAGCGCCACTAACCAAGCTCCGCGCTACGCTCAGCCGGGCGAGCCGATGGAGGAAATGACGATAATTTTAGAGCTGAAGCTGCTCGCCGACGTGGGACTTGTTGGATTCCCCAATGCGGGCAAGAGCACGCTGCTGTCGTCGCTGTCGAGTGCGCGCCCAAAGATAGCCAACTATCCGTTCACCACGCTTGAGCCGTCGCTCGGCATTGTGAGCTATCACGACAAACAGTCGTTCGTAATGGCCGACATTCCGGGTATTATCGAAGGTGCAAGCGAGGGCAAGGGTCTCGGTCTGCGATTCCTTCGCCACATAGAGCGCAACTCGCTGCTGCTGTTTATGGTGCCCGGCGACACCGACGACATAAAGAAGGAATATGAGATACTGCTCAACGAGCTGCGCAACTTCAACCCCGAGATGCTCGACAAGCACAGAGTGCTGGCCGTGACAAAATGCGACCTGCTCGACGACGAGCTGATAGAGATGCTGCGCGAGACTACGCCCGACGACATCCCCGTGGTATTCATATCTTCCGTAACAGGTCAGGGCATCAACGAACTGAAAGACGTGCTGTGGAAAGAGCTCAACAGCGAGAGCAACAAGCTGCAGGACATTACAGCCGAAGACACGCTGGTTCACCGCGACAAAGACCTCAGCACACTGCCGCAGGAACTGCTTAAAGAGGGCGAGGACGAGATAGTGTTTGTTGACGATGAAGACATTGAGGACATCGACGACTATGAGGACCTTGACGATGTTGAGTATTTTGACATTGACGAAGATAAATAAGAAACATAAGACAAGAGCCGCATGACATGCCGCAACGGCAAACATGCGGCTCTTTTATATAAACAAAAACACTTTTGCTATGATGAAGCCACAGCTTACATATTATGACATATCGCCAGACACGACGGCATTCAGCACAACGCGCCACGGCGGACACAGCACCGGAAACTATGCGGAGCTGAACATAAACAGATATTGCGGCGACAACCCTGAGGACATTGAGAAGAACCTTGAAGACCTATGCCGTGAACTCGGCGTTGACAAGGAGCGTGTCATTATGCCGCACCAGACTCACGGCACGGAAGTGATGCAGATAGGTGCCGACTTCCTGTCGCTGTCGGCAACGGTAAAAGGAATGATTCTTGAAGGCGTCGACGCCCTGATAACCGACGTAAAGGACGTGTGCATAGGCGTGTCTACCGCCGACTGCATACCTATATTAATATACGACTATGCACACCACGCTGCAGCAGCGGTGCATGCAGGATGGCGCGGAACGGCAAAGCGCATAGCATGCAAGGCTGTAAAGATGATGGAGGTGTCGTTCGGATCACGTCCGGAAGACCTGACGGCTGTTATAGGACCGGGCATATCGATAGACGCCTTTGAAGTAGGCGACGAAGTTTATGCCGAATTTGAGGCTGCCGGATTCAACATGGCCGACATAAGCCGCAAGGAAGACAAATGGCACATCAACCTGCCCGAATGCAACCGCAGGCAGCTGGCAGCCATGGGACTGAAGGAAGACAACATAAACGTGTCGGGGGTATGCACCTACAACAACAGCAACGACTATTTTTCGGCGCGAAAGCTCGGCACTGAATCAGGCAGAATATTCACAGGAATAATATTGCGCTGACACCTAAGCCACAAGGAAAATGCCTGAAGGCATACAGAATGAAACAGTAAAGGCCATATCCCGCAGTGAATGGGATATGGCCTTTACTGTTGACATGATGCGGAAGGGCGACGATTATTCGCCCTCCTCCACCGTCTCGCGGTTAATCTTGTGACGGTCGATGATGCGCCACACATAAACTATATATGCAAGAACAAACGGTATGAGCAGCGACACTACAGACATGACGCTGAGCGTAAACTCGCTGCTGCAGCTGTTCTGAATGGTCAGACTGCTCTGCAGGTCAACGGCAGAAGGATAATACGCCGTGTTGTTAAGTCCGGCACACAGCAACAGACTCAGCACTACCAACACTTCACCAATGCCGGCTGTCCATATTCCAGAATTGAAACTGGTGTCGAAAACAGTGCGTCCCGTTCCGTAAAGGAACAGCACAACGCCCACTACAAGCATAACAGCCAGCGGCCACAAGGCAAGGAAGTTTGAAAGATACTTGCCATTTTCGACAAAGATGTTGCCTGTTGCAGGGTCGTAAGCATATCCGTCCTTCACAAGGACATAAATAAGGAAAGCCAGGAATGTAACGAGGAACAGCAGCAGATTAATACGCAGCAGCTTTCTTGAGCGCTGGCGTATGTATATGTCAGAGACGCTGTTCACCGTATAGAGTATACCTGTAACCCTCGCAAGGAACATGACGGCAAGTCCAAGTACAATGTTCCACACATCGAGAAGGGCGTCAAGACCGTTGCTGCCGTTAGCCCAGCTGCTTATCACGGGCGACAGTCCGTTGGTGAAGTTTGCCTTCTCAACAACGAAGTTAGAGCCTGTGAAGAATGTTGCCACGGCAACACCAATAAGGAACGGAGCCACCCATCCGTTGATGACAAGGAAGGTCTGAAAGGTCTTTACACCGAGAATATTTCCGAGCTTTTTCTGAAATTCGTAGCTGACAGCCTGCAGCACGAAAGTGAACAGGATGATAATCCACAGCCAGTAGGCACCGCCGAAACTCGTACTGTAGAACAACGGGAACGAGGCAAAGAAGGCTCCGCCGAACGTTACAAGCGTGGTGAAAGTCAGTTCCCACTTGCGGCCGGTAGAATTAACCAGCATTCCGCGCTCAACATCGTTGCGCCCGAGAGAAAAGATAATAGAGTTTGTTCCCTGAACAAACATCATGAAAACGAGCAGCGCTCCAAGCAGCGACACCAGGAACCACCAATATTGTTGCAAAAAAAGATATGTCATAATTTTCTTTGTTTTTATCGTTCATGTTTATTATTGACACAGTTATGGTCTGGCAGCAACATCAGAAAACTCCGGACCTTGCTTTATGGCCTTGCACATAATGTTGATTTCAACCACAAGCAGAAGCGTGAACAGCACGAGGAACATAAAGAACGTGAAGATAACCGACCCTGAGCTGATGTCAGACACGCCTATCCATGTGGGCAGCATGTCCTGTATTGCCCAAGGCTGACGTCCGAGTTCGGCCAGCACCCATCCCGACTCGCTTGCCACATAGGCCAACGGCAGAAGAACAAGCCATGCAATATGCAGCCATTTGAGACGCAGGATGTCCTTATGGTAGACAACAAAAAGCGTTACGGCAAAGGCGAGGATGAGCAACATGCCAAGGCCTACCATAATACGGAAAGACCAGAAGCACACTGGTATGTAAGGCACTATCTGGTCGGGATTGTCCATATATCCGTAGCCTATGTATTTAACATTGTCCTTAATCAGTGCGCCATACTTATCTGCCTCGGCAGCATTGCCGTTTTTCTTGGCTTCGCGGTATTTGCCTATTGCGTCGATGGCGACCTTTCCGCGCTCCGACTTTTCCGCAAACGACAATGCAGTCGTACCGTCATGCTGCGTGTATCCGCCCTTAATGATGTCGTTTATACCAGGCACAAAGCCGTTCAGGTCTCTCGTTGCCAGCACAGAGAGCATCTTGGGTATTGCCACCTGCAGAGGCAACTCTTCAGAAGCGGCATAGTCGGGCTGTCTGAACGGATTTATTAGGGCCACAGCCGTAAGCGGCGCACCTTCTTCACCGTCATACAGAGCTTCCATTGCAGCAAGCTTCATGGGTTGTGTCTTTGCCACCATATATGCAGAATTGTCTCCTGTATAAGCTGTAAGCAACGTTGCGACGAGTCCTACGATTGAGGCGATTTTTATACTGCTGACAGCAAACTTTCTTGTCTTGGCGGCAGTAGCCTCGGGCATCTTGCTGCTGTTGGCCCTGATAAGATAATAACAGCTGACCGCCACGGCAAACACTGCACCGACAATCCAGGCTGAAAGAACTGTGTGGAAAAACTTGTCTATGGCAAAAGGCGACAGAGCCACATCTGCAAAAGACGTCATCTCATTGCGCATCGTGTCAGGATTAAACACCTGTCCTACGGGATACTGCATCCATGCGTTGGCTACAAGAATCCACCACGCTGATATCGTAGCGCCAAGTCCCGTCAGCCATGTCGACGCAAGATGAAATCCGTCTGACACCTTGCCCCAGCCGAAGAACATTACGCCGACAAACGTAGCCTCCATAAAGAAAGCCACAATGCCTTCTATTGCCAGCGGCGCACCGAACACGTCGCCTACAAGCCACGAATAGTTGCTCCAGTTTGTGCCGAACTCAAACTCAAGGATAAGTCCGGTTGCCACACCCATGGCGAAGTTTATACCGAACAGCTTCTGCCAGAAGCGCACAGTGTCTTTCCAGAAGACGCTCTTTGTGCGATAATAGCAGGTTTCCATCACTCCCATAATAAGCGCAAGTCCGAGCGTCAGCGGCACAAAGAGCCAATGGTATATGGCTGTAAGTGCAAACTGAGCTCTCGACCAGTCGACGGTCCCTGCACTAATGCTCAATAAAAAATCTGTCATACACTTTATTTTTTAATAGTTACTAATCTTGCTCTGTCAATCTGCACCGGTCATACGGCTGCTTATATAGTCGGCCTTACTGCCGCCCGCAGCCTTCTGGCTTAGCACGTCGGGCATGAAAAACAGCTTCACGACAAAAAATATTATCACAAGTTTTATGATAATGACAAGCCAAAGCTTCTTTCCTATGTCCATCGAGGTGAAACCGCTGTAATAGAAATCGAAAATCTTGCGCAACATATCCGTTTTATTTCATAATATTAGAATATTCAGTACAAATAACCACTCTCAATGCCATATTCACGACAAAATGTAAACGCCGAATTAGCATAAGGCAAGTTAATTTCAACAAAAATACACATTAAATTTTAATTTTGTTCAAAAACACGGCAAAATTGACAATAATAGTTTTTTTATTTCAATAAATGCTTTGTCTTTTAAGATAAAAAATCTACTTTTGCAATTAAATATGCCACTATGGCATTCAGTTTAATAATCATGATTAATTTAAAACAGAATTTAAAATGAAAAATAAGAAAATTATAATAATCTCAGCTGTCATTGGTGTACTTCTACTCGGTGGAATAGTTTACCTGTCTATAAGTCTGCAGCAGCAAAAGCAGGCTAACAGGGACATGCAGGAACTGGCCGAGCTCGACAAGAAAGAAATGGAAAACGAGTATCAGCAGTTTGCCGACCAGTACAGCGAGATGAAGACTCAGATAAACAACGACTCTATCATAGAGCAGCTCACGCAGGAGCAGATGAAGACAGAACAGCTGCTGAAAGAGCTG
>UMDL01050355.1_pt1 | contig 10532 bp, 8 predicted proteins | sample 1964481 | NCBI WGS metagenome assembly UMDL01 (sample SAMEA4835993, study PRJEB28245) | human gut metagenome | biome: gut microbiome; material: fecal sample | place: Denmark | collected 2008 | reverse complement strand
TCCGCCATAAACCTCGCGTGGGTCAGATTCGGGCGCGGAAGAGCCGCCTGTTATAGCGTCAACCGCATCACCAAAGCCTTTGGCTGAGTCCCATGCTATTTGGTCCGTGCCGCCTGTCTTGGCACGAATGCGACCGGCTGTGTAGGTCATTGCGGCATCAAGCGCGGCGGAGTCAACTACTTTATCAAAAGCCATTAATAACTACCTCCTGTCCACTTCGGTAGGGCGGCAAGCGCATCCGCGACTATCTCCGCTTTATCTGCCGCCGTCCAATAATCAGTGCCCTTGACAGGCGTTTTGCCGTCTTCGCCGTCCGCACCTTTGAGTCCAACATCGGAGCCGTTGTACTTTAGCTTGCCGTCGGCGGCGGAAAGCAGGTCAAGTGTGTCTTTGTTGGCGTGGTTGTGGGATTTTGGGACAAGTGCGTCAAGTGCCGTCTTAACATTTGAGATATTCGGCAATTGCGTGTTGGTATAACTAACACCTTCGGCGGTTGACGCTCCGCCACCGCCTAAAGCCTTGCCGTCATAGGTTGGTTTGCCATTGGTTTCAGCAAACTTATCCAAGACAGCCTTATTGCTGTGGCTGTGTTTAGCCGCCATCAGTTGTTCAACTTTTGTCGAGATATCTGTGGGGGCATTAGAAGCTACCTCAGTCGAGTCCAGCAAGCTACTTCCAATATAAGCCTCTACTATTGGGGATTTAATAATGTTCTCTCCGTTGTTTCCTATAACCTGAATACCCATAACAGACTCTATTATAGGCATTAGTGTGATGTCCTGCGGAATGGCATAGTTAATTACGCCGTTACTTGCAGTTACTGTGTTCGACGCGATTACCTTTCCGCAGGTACTAAACTCTATCTTGTAAGAGGTTGCGTCTTTGAGGTCGGGCGATAAAGCGATTATAAGCTTGGTGGCTTTATGCTCGCCAATATATCCTATGTTTACTTTAACAGGACGCTGTAAATCTATATATACTTCTCTCAGATTAAGTCACCATCCTTACTTTTAATTATTAAAATCAAGACGGGCGTCTTGACTACTTGTTCATTTGCAACGAGTAGAACGCTATCAGCTGCAACCCACTCCACCCCGTACTTAGCTTCTACGACATATGCTCCGTCATTAATCTTAAATTTGAGCGTCCATATATCATAATTTTCAAACTCATCAACAGATAGAACCCTTGAATCATTTTTCGGCAAAGTGATAGTTTGCGAGCTTATTACAAGTCTGATTTTCTCTGCTGACTTAGGGGCTTTTACTTTATACACACCCGTCGTCGCCGTCTTAGGGCTAACTCCGACGACCTGTACTTTCAGTCGTCCGCCAACAGCTAAACTTTTTGTAAGCAACACAGAACACACACCGTCGGTTGCCGTCGCACCAACAGATGACTCTTTGTTGAAGGCGTCTTTAAAATGAACCGTGTAATTGAACTTCTCCCCGACCATAAAATCGGGGAGTTTTATTTTTAGGTCTGCACTATTGTTTTCGCCATCGTACCCCCACACCACTTCTTGCGTGTTGGGATATTCGGCGTTTATGTAGATTTCACGCAAATAGCATCAATCCTCTTCAATAAAGTCATAGATCGCGGCTATGTCGTCGGGGGAGAGCTCAACGTTATCAAGCTCCGACAAATAAATCTTTGTATCGGGCGTAGTAGCCTCTATCCCACTAAGCTCTTTAATAGCAGCGGCACACTCATCCGTCTTATTTTCTTGGATTTTGTAGCCGTTACCACTTATGACGGGTTCGCCATTTTCGTCTTTTTCTCCGTACTGTTCAATTATCTGAGAGAGACGCTCTGTGTAAAAATTCGCGTCGTCCTTCAGGAAGTTAGACAGCTTTGAGATTTTGTATGCCGTTTTGGCGGGCATAGCACTATGACTTATTTTATTAAGAGCCGCACGGGCTCTGTGAGCGTTTTCTATTGTCATTTATATAAACTCCTTTTATTCACATTGATTAGATACCGATAATCTTGCGGAGGACGAACTTTTTGGGTTTAGATTGTATGCCACCGATAGTAGCATCGGTAGTATTTAGGTCGCTTCCTTCAACCTTATTATCATAAACCTTTACATACTTAAATGCTGCGTATGTAAAAGATGCGCTTCCAGCAAGAAACGCTGATACGCCACCACCGTTTCGATTAGCAACATGTTCCTTTGGGACAAAAGTGTAATTCCAACAATAATCTTCTGTACCGTTGTCGGTATATGCGCTCCACACAAGAACAATCCCATTAGGCATATCTGAGACATTCTTATTTTCCCAAGAGGCTGTTTGTGTCCTGCTCATAAACGCCCCGGAACTCGTCCAAAGTTCGGTGTAATCTCCGGTGTAATTAATGCCGCCGATAGTAATACCATATGTCGCCGCTAAGCTTCCGGTGGTGATATATGGCTGAATCTCCCACCCATCATTCAAGGGTCCAACCGCTTTTCTGATATAGTTTGTTAGACGCACGGTTGTAGGTTGATCTGAATAGTAAGAGGGAACAGTTAAATTGAATCCCGTTCCGCCGTGTATCTTGATATTGCCACCCTTCATGGTAGTTTTACCATTAGTGGTTACTCCAAAACCGTTGCTAAGAATTTGAATATCGTTAATTGCAGACATACTTAAATAACCCGTGCTCTGTAATAATAGATTATTCGCATAATTGCTATCGCTGCTTGTTGCGCCGATTACTATTGTTTCCCCGGCTATAGCTACGCAAGTATCTCCGGAGGTATCTTCATAAAGGACAACTCTGCCATTAGTATCTGAACCATCTGTCTTGGTTAAATAAAGACCAACCTCTGTTTCTCCATCTACCGTTTCACTCTTCAGCCACACGTCGTAGTTAGCGCCCTTAACTCTAACCGTACCCGTGAGCTGCGCGTCACCGGTATCAAGGTTAATATAAGTCTCGCCGTCTTTTGATTTAAGCAGACCCGCAGTTATTTCACCCGCAGAAGCTCTACGAACCTCAAGGTTGTTAACTGCGTACCAACCCGCAGTAACATTAGTCTTAGTAGAAGTGTCTTTGACAAATGTAGCTATAGCAATAGAGAAATTAACCGGAGTAAGTGCGGTGCTTTCAAGGCTTTTAGTGTCAATAGTAACTGTGCTATTGAGCGTCGTATAGCCACCGCTTGAAAGCGGCACTTTATCAGAATATATGTTTTTCTTGCTCTCTACGCCTTGGGCGTTACGCACGGTAACAACAAGAGCAATCTTAACATCCAACGAATTATTGTGATACGCTCGGCTATACACGTTACCTGTAATTCTGAATGAGTCGCCAATCTTACACGGATATGATTTACTGATATAAATGAAGTACGGCGAAGCGGTAGGGTAGGAGATAGGGGTAAGCCAACGCTCATTTATATACGGCTTGTGAGCTGCTTCAGCGGCATACTCGGCGGCGGATTTGAATCCGTACACATCAGCAGTTTCTTCGCTGAGGTTGACATAGTTTGTGTAGTCGCCGACCGCAATAGAGTCTATAGACAAACTGCCAGTAGCTACAATACTGCCATCCAAATACATCTGCCCGTCTTCCACGCCGAATACTTTCTTGCCGTTCGGGTCTTTAATAAGAATATCGCCGTTGTTAATCGCAAGTCCTTTATCATCTATAGTTACGCTGTAGTCTCCGTTTTCTTCAGAACCACCAGCTATAATAAGGTTGTTACCGGCTATAATCTTACCTATAATGACATCTCCGGCTACGCCGTACTTGTAAACATCATTGCCGCTTTTATCTTTCCCGAGATACAGTTTGCCGACAGCTGTTTTAGCCGTCTCCCACCCATCGTCAGTAAAGACTATGCAATTGTTAACAATGCGGAGCTGTTCGCCGTCATATATAGGATTACCCTGTGAATCCGTAAGAAAGATAGGGTTGCCGTCGGCGTCGAGAGCATCCATACCCTGCGCGTCCTTTTGTGTTTTACGCAAGCGACCGAGATATCCGCCGTCGTCCATGATAACTTCTTGATTTTTAGCCGAGAGAGCTTTGTCTTTTGTAAGTATCAGAGCCTCGTCGATCCACTTGGAAGCATCGCTAACCTGCTTAGACATATCTTCGACTATACCTGTGACATACTGCAAGGTAGCCTTTGACTTTGATACATCGCCGAATACATCATCAAACAACGACCTCGGGTCATACTGATTGTATTTGTTACCAAAGGTTAGAGATATGGTTTTGGACTCAAAATCTATGTCTATAGTGAGCAAGTGCAGTTGCTCAAATTGGTCGTCGTCTACCTCTGCGGTCACTATACAGCCGCTCTCAAGTTGCGAAGTAAATGAGGCAAATTGCTGTGAGAAAATAAACGAACGAGTTGTGACTTCAAACTTTCTGTTGGGTGTTGAAATTTTAGAAAGCTGAGTTTTGGCTCGTTTCATAAGCTCAACACACCAGTCAAATATTTCATCCTGAGACATAATATCCGTCTTAGTGATATTGTCGTCGGTGTAGTCGGCTTGCTTTATATAGGCAGACAACTCGCGAAGAAGCTCGTCCGTAAATATGACTTTGCCGTTGACGTCTCTTGCGGTTGTAGACAAGCTACACGCCGCCTGAATGGCATCTATCTGAGCTTTAGTTGCGTCTGCTTGTGATTTTTGAGAATTATATAGCGCCTGCTTCTGCGCCTTAGTTATAGATAATTCTGCGATTTTGGCATTAACAGTTGCGAGAGCGACGGGCACAGCATCCGTAGTCGCGTCGTCGCCAACCGCGCCACTCTTTTTGAGCTGGCTAAGCAGCGATGTCTTCTTTGAACTTATCGTGCCGGAAAGAATACAATCACGACAGGTGTAATAGATATCAATCTGAGTATTCAGCTTGTCTATATCCATCTGCGTTTCGCTCATAGCGAGATACTGGTTGTAATACTCTCTGTTGAGGGCTACATAACTTTCTTCCACAGAGGCAATTTTTGCTTCCCAGCGCGTAATCGCGTCCTGTAACTCAGGAGACATCCAATGTTTATGGTATGTGAAGTCGTAAATAACGGTTGTACCGATAGGGTTAACTCGGCGAATACTCATATTCTCGTCGCCGGTAACACTTAACGCCGTGTAGAGGTCGTCGTAGTCCTGCGAAATATCAAGCCCCTCAATAATATTGTTCCTTGCAAGATGAATACTTGTAAGGTGTTGGTCGGCGTAGGCAGCTCTATCATATACAGATATCTTGCGGTTAATTATGTCATAGCAGAACACACAATCGAACTTGTCCTGCAAGTCGTTCATAAAGAACTCGTATATGCTCGTAGACTCTGCGATCTCAAAATATCTACTGCGAGCTTTAACCTTGTCGTCTATATGGTCGAGAGACCACGATGAGCACTTAGCTATGGCAAGGGTTAACACTCCGTCTTTGGTATCATTAGATATCAGCGGATAGACACCAGCCTTGTAGAACGGCGCTTCAAGCTCCTCAAGCTCACGCTCAACGGACACACAGGATATCTCTTTTACTCGTCCCTCTTGGGAGAACGAGTCTTCAACACTATCTATTATGAAATATCCAATATCCGAGGCGTATATATATCTTCCCGTTTCGAGGTCACTATAGGTATTACGCACCTTTTCGTCGATAAGCGGAAGAGTAAAGGCTAACTCAGAGAGAGAGCCAAAATTGAGGGTAGCATCTATATCTTTGGCATACGGCAACGCGCACACCGAATTGGTGAGTAAATTATCTGAAGTCACATAACTGCCGGGGTTGCACACCGTGAGCAGGGGAGTCTCGAAGCGTTTGAATTTGTCAAACCTTGCTATCACGTCATCCACCTCGCATTATTCCAAGTAAACTTTACCGACGACACACCGCCGGTAACAGAGATGATATTCTCGCCCGGAACAAGCCTCAAGAAATGCTGATTGACAAGCTTGTTGTAATACTCGGCATTGGCGTCGTTCACAATCGTTCCTATAGCACAATCGGCGTACAACACAGCCTTTGCCGTCGCATCTTTAATCTGCATAGCACGGTTGTTATCGCTTTTGTTCGTTATAGTCACATCCGCTTTTGTGTTGCCGCAGGTAATAACAAGATACGGATAGACGTAATCCTGTATGTCCGTATCAACATTAAGCGTTATATCCGAGCTAAAAGAGGTGGCTGTGACCTCCACTTTTTCCTGTATAGCCATTGTGGATGAGCACATACAAGTACAACGCCAGCCGACAGTACCCTCGGCGTATTCAATTTTCTCAGGGTTACAGAATACGCACTCAAGATATTGTCTTTTTATTGTACCGCTCACATACTCGGCTTCTTTATCGTCCTCGGGGTCTATATAGAGCTCTTTGAAGGTAGGGGAGTTGAAGAGCCAATTCTTTATAGCTCGCTCATGTACAGAGCAATACCCCTCTTCGCCGATTATCTCGACCTCGAACTCAAGCGGAGCGCTCTCGCGGGAGACTCCTGTAATATATCTTTTATTCTGCGCAGGAAAGAACGACGACGAGTATTCCACAGAACCCTCCGCCGAAGTAAGCCCGTCTGTATCAATTCGCAGAATTGAAAGATTATAACGCGACGAGTTAACTCCGTCATAAATGAACCTATTTCCTAACAGATAAATATTGACTCGCCCCTTTCTAAATAGTAAAAACCACACGCAGTTTACTTCTTTTGCGTGTGGTTTTATTGTTTTATTTATTATTTTGCGTTATCCTCTAACGCTTTATTATACCTCGAAAGCATTTCTAAGATATTCCAATAAAGGTTGGGATATTCATTTCTCAAATCGCTAATTTGATATATAACAGATGATCTATGCACGGTGGTTTGTTTGTGAACGCGCACGAATGACACCTTGTTTAAATTTAATCTTGGATAATACAGTGGATTTATCTCTATGTCATAAAGCGGGTGCAAATTTTCTCGTTTAGACACCGTAGATATCGGCAGGACTGTATAGTCGTTGTTAAGTAATCCGCCAATAATCAAAACGGGTCTTTGCTTAAAGGCGTTACAGCCGTTTCTTATATCATAATATGGAGTTGTAGAAGAGCAAATCCACCCAATCATTATTCTTACGCATCCTCAAATTCATCGTAGTACATATCCCATATGTGGTCGTATGGACGAACCTTTCGGGCGTCCTCTCGTATATCGGAAAGTTTTAATGGAGCGTCGCCGTTTTCAACACCCTCAAGCCCACGGCGGGCATTTTTCCAAGAAGTTTCGTTATGGGACAACTCGCTTAGTTTCCAAGACTCTAACGCGCCGTACTCCTGAACGATGTTGTTAATAATATACTTTGCTTCGTGCGATATATCACTGTTTCCGCCGGACACGCCGCAGGGAGAAAACGCACCCCAAACATCCCTACACACAGGGCCATAACGCCACCCCTCAAGCGTGTCGTTAAATAACGGGGCGTTAATGATAGCTATGGATTCCCTCTGTGCAAAATACAGGAGCTTTTGTAATTTAAGGTTATCGATGGTTTCGTGGGCAACTCTTTTGTATTCTTCATAGATATACTGTGCTACATCTATAGCTCTTTCCATTACAACACCCCTTTCGTGATTATTATATCATAAAGGATAGTTGCTTTGCAACTAAAAGCTCGGGCTTGGTTTACCAAATTTCTCCGATTATGTTTTGCTAAGGTCAACGAACGCTCTCTGACATTTTTTTAAATCCATTCTTACTCCTTCCAACATAGCCAACGCCCCTCAAAAAATTTTTAAAGGGGCGTTGACAATATTTTACTTTGTGCTATAATCGGCTTATAGAGAATTATTTCTATTATTACATTTGCAGTGTTCAATATGGAGGAATATCAATGAAAAGGTGCATATTAACTCTTTTAAGCATTGTCTTAGTTTTAGCGCTCTCGGCTTGCTCCGCCCCCAAAGACGGACAGGCGGAAACCACAAACGCAAGCGCAGACGGCGTGTCGGTATCTGAACAAGGAGGAGTCAACAAAGACTCACCCCCGGCGACAACACCCAAAAATAAAGAGACGGTGCAGAAGCCCTCTGCCCAAGACAAGACTGTAAAACAAAACTCGTCCGCTGTCGGTGGAAAAGCAAACAATACTACCAGCGACAAGGAAAGGGATAGACAGTTTAGCGCCGGGAATAGTGCATTTCTCGACATAAATGCAGCTTGGCAAACAACTTCAAAAATAACCGACACAATATATGATGCATGGTACTGGGGACTATATGAGTCGGATAAGTACGATAGTTATGAAGAGTGTCTGCCGCGTTTTTGCGCCGCAACTGGATTAGATCCAGATGATGTTACCAACGCCATAGATAATGTGCTTATATGGTTGGAGCGCGAACCCGGAGATGACAATAATAGATATATGATTCTCCAAATAAACAGTGGCCCCGTCAGAACCACGATAGAAGTTTATAAAGCCAATGGTTGGTTTGACGATATAGACGATGCGCTGAAATCCGCCCAGAAAAACATTTCATCAATGACAAAAGACTATGACGATTATACGGAGAGAAAAACACTGCAACTGTATTACTCCGAAGCGTTTAACTACTACAATTTTGCATTATCTCCCGATTGTTCATTCTCGACATTAGAAAGCACGGTAAGCGCCTACGAGACAAAACTCAAAAACTACAATAACCAACTTGCATTTACATACCTTTTCTAAGGTTATTTTTTCATTTTCTTAAACTCATTAAGAATATCTGTAACGATTTGCTTGTGAGCTCTACGCAGCTCGCCAACCGTCTTCTCGTCAGCCGATCCATTAATAACAACGTCGCCGACTGTAATATTACACGGAGACGCTATAGACACGGATGACGCAGCAGACAGAGACTTAATCATTGAGCCGAGCACCTCACCGGGCTGATTAGCCCACTTGTAAAGAAACTCACTTGCCTTGGCGTTGAACACCTTGTCGCCGTCATTGAGGAACTTGTAGCGTCCCTTGTCGGGGGAGCCGAGTATAAGCTCAAGACCCTTTTCGTCAATGTTGGCTATACCGCCTTTGGCATAGGGAGTACCCGTGGCATAACCCTGAATATCAGACTTCCACACCCAACCGGTATACGCGCCGTTAACGCCTATGAGGACTTGGTTGCCCTTAACCTGATAAACGGTATACTTGCCTCCGGGGACATGAGATGCCATTTTTGCGTTTCCGCTTTGAGAAGAGAAGTGCGTTGCCGACTTCTTGATAGTCACCTTATCGCCACGGTTGGGTCCAGACTTCCGACTTGTATTAGAAGAACCGCTGGACTTGCCCGCATTTTTAGCGATGGTTTGCGCCGCATCTTTTGCACTCGTTCTCTGGGTTGCCCTCTCGCGAGCTTCACGCTCGGCGGCGGTTTCATACTTACCCTTGTTGTAGCCCGTCATATTGTCGAGCTTCATGCCGTAGTTGTCGTCAAGTAGACTATTGTAACGGTTAAGAGCCTCGTATGCGGCTTCCCACTTGGCAGTGACATCCGCATCGATGGTCGATCCGTAAGACCGATTGTACTCAATCATCTCCTGATACAGTTGAGCATTACCGTTCTGCAAGTCTTCGATGGCTTGCCGACGAAGCTCATAGGCGTTGTCAAGGTAGTCCTCGATAGCTTCTATTTGCTTCTCGTAATACTGCGTCTGCATCTCTTCGAGGTCGTCGTACATCTTTTCAGCCTTGTCGAGTTCCTCATCGCGCTCAAAGTCGTTTAAGTCTTTCTTAGCGTCGGAGAGACTCTCTTCAAGTTCGAGACGTCGCTTTTGCGCTTCAACGGAGTCGTCTGCTTCGAGTTCAAGCAATTCCGCCTGTATATCTGTAACCTTCTTACGCTTCTCGCGGCGCTCTTCCTCTTTGTCTATCTGGTCGTAGTGTTCCTTGAGGAGGTCGCGCTGTTTGTCGTAGAAATCTTTTACATTATCTTGACGCTCTTTGAGAACATCTTTCTCGTTGTTCTTCTCCTGCTTGAGCATATCAATGCGAAGGTCGATAAGATCTTCAAGGGCGTCCTGTGAGTCCTTAGCCTGTTGTTCCTCAAACTTGTGGATAGCCTCTTCATTTTCACGCCACTCTTCGGCGTACTTGGTCTTATCGTTGAGGTATTTCTTGTAGTTCGCCGCGAGCCATGCGTAATACTCGCCCTCATCGATTTTACCCATTTCAAGCTCATGCTTCTTGAGGTCAACAGCTTCATTCCAGTCGTCGAGACGTTTCTGCTTCTTCCACTTGTAGATTTCCTCTTCGTACTTACGCCACTCTTCAGCATACTTCTTTTGGTTATTAAGTTGCTTCTTGTAGTTAGCTTCAAGCCAAGCGTAGTATTGCTCTTCGGTAATCTGATCCATTTCGAGCTGGTGCTTCTTAACAGCCAACATCTCGTTCCACGCTTTAAGGCGTGGGTCATTAGACGAGGAAGAAGATGACGAAGATGAAGAAGACGAGGACTTAGATTTAGAAGACCCGCCGCTGTAGTAGGTGTCAAAATCGCCGACGTTTTGAATGCGTCCGACATTTGCCTTGTATTTTTCGAGCTGACTTATCTCCGACTGAAGATTCTTTA
>UMDL01000058.1_pt1 | contig 10547 bp, 9 predicted proteins | sample 1964481 | NCBI WGS metagenome assembly UMDL01 (sample SAMEA4835993, study PRJEB28245) | human gut metagenome | biome: gut microbiome; material: fecal sample | place: Denmark | collected 2008 | reverse complement strand
TCATAGGACGTAATTTCCTATGAATTAAAAAAATCACCTGCAACTTTTATGTTCCAGACGATTTTCTTTTAAATTTTTATTATCTGCGTCTTCTACGTCTTTTATTGCGTTTCTTTTCACGCTTAAATAATCTTTTATGTTCTTTTCGCACTTCAAAATTATGTTTTATGATATAAAAGTTATCTGCAACTTTCTTTATAATAATCCCAAGAACAAGTAAGACAAGAACTACAACCACCACGGTTATGATCGTACTCATCCTGATCTGTATTTTTGAAACATGCTCTGTTTCTTCCGTCTGTGCCTCTTCGCTTACGTCTGTCTGATTGCTGAATTTATATTCCGGTACCTGCACGTTTGTTTTTACAATATCTGCCTTTCCAACCTCGTGCCCCGCATAAGTATACTCAATTGTTCCAACCGTATCATTCGTCACATCGTCATAGACAATTTTTGACGTTGCATCGGAAAACTCCGCTGTCTTTGGAAGTACGATACCTGCATCTTTGTCAATATCCACAAACGGTTCATTTGTATTGAGTGTGCCTGCATTTTTTTGTTCCGCCGACGTATAATTTGTCTCGTTTTCCGCAATATTAAAAAGCTGGAAATTGTCAAAACAGTAATCAAACAGATTTCTGCTGTCAAGCCATTGATTTGGTGACTGCGTATTCATGACTACGCAGATCAGTGTCATTCCATCACGTTCTGCATAAGTTACCAGCGTACTGTTTGCCGCATTGGTATACCCCGTCTTTCCACCGGTACAGCCATCATACACATACTTGTTGGTCTGGAATGGATAAAGCATCTCGTTATGATTCTGCAGATCTGTCTGCTCTGCGTGTTTGTTCGTCGGCGGGATCGTATAACGTGCGGTTCCCACAATAATCCGAAATGTCTCATTCTGATATGCTGCCCTTGCGATCAATGCCATATCATAGCAGCAGGTATAATGGTTTTCATCATGCAGACCATGTGGATTGGCAAAATGTGTATTCTGACAGCCAAGTTCTTTGGCTTTTTCATTCATCATCGCAACAAAATTTTCAATGGTGCCCCCTACATGCTCTGCAACCGCATATGCACACTCATTTGCCGACGCAAGCATAACCGCATAGAGACACTGTTCCATCGTCATCTGTTCGCCATAGTCCCTTGCAATACCGGATCCTTCCGTATTATCGATCGCAGCATCTGAAAAAGTCACAATATCATTCAAGTCTGAATTTTCCAGTGCGATCAGCGTTGTCATGATCTTTGTGATACTTGCCGGATAATGCGCCTCTAAACTATCACAATCATAAAGGACTGTCCCTGTAGAAGCCTCCATCACGATCACATTCGGGGATACGACCTCAGGACCTTCCGGCCAGTATTCTGCCGCATAGACCGGGATACACATACTTCCGGTCAGCAGTATCATTCCAAGCAGTAAACATAAGAAGCGGGTTATTTTATGATTTCTATCTATTTTATATCTCATTTTTTAATAAGTAATCTCCTGATTTATAAGTACATCTTTGCTAGTATCAGTATAAACTTTGAAAAAAATACATGCAACCTTTATGCGCAAATTTTCTTTTAAGGTTTTCTTAAAATAATGCTACTTTTTTTCATTGTTTTATTGTAAAATACCTCTGTGTGCTTTTTGCACACTTTTCTGTATGAAAATAATTTTTTCGGACAACGATTTTCTGTACACTTTACAACGAAAGGCAGGATTATAACTTATATGCGATTAAGAAATATTCCAGGTGCTGATGAAGCAATTTTAAACAGTGAATACTGCATCAAGGAACCAGAGTCAAAAAAAGGGAACTGGCAGTCAGTTTTTTCTTCCACCCAGCCTCTCCATATTGAAATTGGAATGGGAAAAGGCCGTTTTATCATGGATATGGCTGCGGCGCACCCGGACATCAATTACCTCGGTATCGAACGCTATTCGAGTGTACTTTTACGTGCGCTTCAGAAAATGGAAGAAACTCCTATGCCAAACTTAAGATTCATCTGCATGGACGCCGCTGATGTCACAGAGGTTTTTGCCAAAGATGAAGTTTCCCGCATTTATCTGAACTTTTCAGATCCCTGGCCGAAAGACCGTCATGCAAAACGCCGTCTTACCTCCCGTCAGTTTTTTGCGCGTTACGATGCCATTTTAAAACCGGATGGCAGACTGGAGTTTAAAACCGACAATCAGAATCTCTTTACCTTTTCCTTAGAGGAAATCCCGGAAGCTGGATGGCATTTAGATGCCTCCACCCGAGATCTCCATCATGATTCTGTTTTAAATGAAGGAAATATTATGACAGAGTACGAAGAAAAATTCTCCTCAAAAGGAAATCCGATCTGTAAACTCATTGCCTCCCGCTAATTGCATGTTGTATACAATTTATTGACAAAAAAACAGAGTCGTCGTAATTTTGATCTTGTTTTCAAAATTATGGCGGCTCTGTTTCTTATGGGTAATTTTATATTGGAGATCACACAGTAAAGATTGAACAAAAAAAAGCACCAACCCCATAGCCATCTGCTATAAAATCGGTACTTCGTAATGCGCCACCAGGGGTTCGAACCCTGGACACCCTGATTAAGAGTCAGGTGCTCTGCCAGCTGAGCTAGTGGCGCATATGTTTATCTCTCGTGAACACAAATGATATTATATATTAATTTTTTTTAAATTGCAAGCGTTTTTTTAGAAAATCTTCATTTTTTTCATTGGCGGATTTTCTATTCTGTGGTATTTTATTCATGGACTGAAAAACGCACTTTTTTTAGTCTATCAAATTTAAAGGAGGTCACTCATTTATCATGCGTGTTGATGAAAGACTATTAAAATATGTTTCCTATTGGACTACTTCGAGTGAAGATTCCGATACGATTCCTTCTACGGACAGACAATTTAACCTGGCAAAAGAATTAGAAAAAGAATTACTTGATCTTGGTTTGCAGAAAGTAACACTGACAGACCACTGTTACATCTACGGCCTGATCCCGGCTACCCCTGGATACGAAGACAAAAAAGCGGTCGGCTTTATTTCCCATATGGATACGGCACCTGATTTTTCCGGTGAAAATGTCAAACCCCAGATCATTCCGGATTACAACGGTGAGGATGTTATTTTAAAAGGAACCGGTGACGTTTTAAAAACATCTGATTTTCCGGAATTGAAAACTTTAAAGGGCAGAACCCTGATCACGACAGACGGCACAACTCTGCTTGGTGCAGACGATAAGGCAGGCGTTGCTGAGATCATGACTGCTGCTGAACAGCTCATCTCCTCTGACATTCCACACGGCGATATCTGGATCGGGTTTACACCGGACGAAGAAGTCGGACGTGGTGCGGATCTGTTTGATCTTGACTACTTTAAAGCAGATTTTGCTTACACGGTAGATGGCGATTACGAGGGTGAAGTTGCCTATGAAAACTTTAATGCCGCAAGCGCAGTTTTCGCTGTCAAAGGCGTGAATGTCCACCCTGGTGAGGCGAAAGATATCATGGTCAATGCCGCTCTCGTTGCATGTGAGATCCAGTCTCAGCTTCCTCCAATGGAAACGCCTGCCCACACCGGGGGAAGAGAAGGTTTCTATCATCTGACCGATATGTCCGGCGACGTTGCCGCAGCAACTCTTTCCTACATCATTCGTGATCACGATAAAGTGATGTTTGAAACACGTCAGAAAAAAATGCAGGAAATCGCAGATTCCATGAACCAAAAATACGGTATCGGAACTGTTACACTGACTATCCACGATTCCTACGCAAATATGTTGGAAATCATTGAGAAAAATACTTATGTTGTGGATATCGCAAAGAAAGCTATTTCTTCTGTTGGTCTTGAACCAATCTCACGTCCGGTACGCGGCGGTACCGACGGTGCGCGTTTAAGCTTTATGGGACTTCCGTGCCCGAATCTTGGCACAGGCGGTTACGGTTTCCACGGTCCATTCGAACACATCAGTGTGGAAGGAATGGAAACTGCTGTAGCTGTGATCAAGGAGATCGTGCGCATTACCGCAGAGCTCTGATGACCAAATGCCAAAAAGGGCGTGTGAAAAAGTAAGAATCATTTTTTCACACGCCCTTTCAAATACATCTTTAATTGCGTTTTACTTATGATGCATTTCTATAAATTTGCGATCAACGCTGCAATTTCATCCGGTGTCATGATCTTATTTGGATTGCTCATATCTGCCATGGATGAAGACGCTTCCTGTGCCGGTACTTCTTCGATGACTGACTCATCTGCAGATACCGGGATTTCTTCCGTAACGGTTGTCTCTTCCGGAATTTTTACTTCTTCAATCACTGACTCATCCGCAGATACCGGAATTTCTTCTGTCAAAGTTACTGCATCCGTATCCGGCTCTACTGTTGCTTCCTCCGTAATCGGAACTTCTTCCGCTTCCACTTCTTCTACCGGTTCTGCCTGCACCTCCTCCACGGCTGATGCAGCATCGTTCAAATCATCAAAAACCGGCATCTCGCCGATTGACGGTTCCTCATCTATCAGGGATGTATCGGCTGCTTCCGGCTCTTCCTCTTCCATTAACGGCATCTCGCCGATTGATGGTTCCTCATCTATCAGGGATGTATCGGCTGCTTCCGGCTCTTCCTCTTCCATTAACGGCATCTCGCCGATTGACGGTTCCTCATCCAGATCTCCGCCGTCAGTTAAATCCGGGAGTTCTGTTTCTGATAATTCTTCTCCCAATGTTGGCAGTTCCATATTAGACAGATCTTCATCCATTGCCGGCATTCCCAGATCCGGCAACTCTTCATCTTCTGTCGGCATTCCTGAATCCGGCAACTCTTCACTTTCTGTCGGCATTCCATGATCCGGCAACTCTTCATCTTCTGTCGGCATTCCATGATCCGGTAATTCTTCACTTTCTGCCGGCATTCCTGGATCCGGTAATTCTTCATCCATTGCCGGGGAAACAGCTGCCATAACCGGCACTTCCGCAGCAAGATTCTCCTTTGCGGAACCAACAGCCTGACTTACCGCCTCTTTCACATAAGTATGTATCTGCTCTATGGCAGATGCAAGTTCTTTCTCCAATGTGTCATGAATCATATTTGACAAAACATCCTGCATGTCACTCTGCAGTGATTCTTTGACAGCATTTAAATTATCAAGAACTAATTTCTGACTTTGCATCAATTCCTGTAATTTTTCATCCATCTGGTTTTTCTGCATGTCCATGATCTGCTGACTGTTTTCAGAAAGCTTTTCTTCTACTTCCAACGTTTTTTCAATCACCTGCTCATTCGAATGCATAAGAGCATCTGTATTTTCTTTGTTTCGTGCAAGCATCAGCTTTGCAATTGCCTTCTGTGCCGTAATGATCTCATCCGCTGGAACTGCATCTTTTTCTCCGATATTATCTATCTTTTCCGCTAACTTTTTCTGCATCAGATAATTGGCTTTTCCTGTACGCAGCAGTTCTTCTACCTGTTCATCCGAATGGGCTTTTTCCTCATTTTTCATCCTATGGATATATGTGACAAGCAAACCTGTCCATACTAAAATAAGCGCTGCAATAATACCCACAACCATCAGTTTTGATGTATTCTTCGAAACTAAATACAGATCAATCCACAAAAATGGTATCAATATCGATGATATAAAAATCATAATACGATTGACCTCTATCTTCTTTGGTTTCTTTAATGAATCGTCTTTTGCCATAACAGAACCTCCCGCTTTTTGCACTATCATGCATGGATTTATACTCTATATTTTAACACATTAAAACAAGCCTGAAAACATCCATTATAAAATATTTACATCCCATCACTTATCCGTTCGCAACACTGTTACAGACTGTTGAAACCGGCCATGATTTCCTAAGTGCCATATAAGAAATCAGAAAATTTGCAAACCAGCCAGCCGGTACAGCAAGCCAGACAAATGCAATGCCAAAACATGGTGCAAAAATCATGGCAACAGACAGGCGGATCGCAAGGTTAACTATATTTGCAATGAGAAATGGACGCATAATCCCAAGTCCACGCAGAACTCCATCTGTTGCCATCTTAATACCCATGAAGATGAAAAAACAGCCAAGCCATCTCATATAATCCCCGGACACCTGATATGCTAAGTCAGTTCCATCTTTACCCAGGAATAATGAAGAAATCTGTGTGTACATGGTTTCAATAACTACAAATGCAAGAATTGCGAAACACAGGTCTAATACCAGCGCAGCGTGATATCCTTTTTTGATGCGGTTAATTTTCTTTGCACCAAGATTCTGTGAGACATACGGTGAAACCGCATTGCCGATGGACACAAATATCAACGAAAAAACATTCTCTACTCTCATTGTTGCCGCATAACCTGCGAGTGCCTGTGTACCAAATGGATTTACAACTGCCTGTACGATCATCATACCAATTGACACTGTGGACTGCTGGAGAATCGACGGTACAGCAATTTTGAGCATCAAATGTAACTCCTGACCATCAAACCACTGAAATTGACTCTTATATTGACGCATCCGGCAAAAGAAAATCAGAAATGAAAATACCGCAGAAATCCCCTGTGCAATAAGGGTTGCAAGGGCTGCCCCGAACACACCGAGACCAAGTCCTGCCACCATCCAAAGATCCATAAGAATATTTAAAATAGAAGAAAATATCAAAAGACCCAATGGTATTTTTGATTCTCCAATTGAGTTAAACATCGTTGAAAGAATATTATACATAAACAGAAATGGAAATCCTGCAAAATAAATGCGGAGATACTGTACTGCTTCCTCCAGTATATCAGTTGGTGTCTGTAATAAATTCATCATTGAATGTGAAAAACAAAAACCAAAGCCACCCAGAAACAGGCTTAAAATCAGAAAACTGACCAACGATGTTGACACAATTGTTTTCATTTTACCATAATCTCCGGCACCAAAATAGCGGCTTACGAGCACACCTGCACCGACACCGGCACCTAATGCCACACAAATAAATACATTCGTCAGTGCAGCACAGGCACCGACAGCTGCAAGTGCAGAGGAACCGACAAACTGACCAACAATGATGGAATCAGCCATATTATACACTTGCTGAAAAAAACTGCCGAGAATCATCGGCATTGCAAATATTGTCAGTGCTTTAAGGGGCTCATCTGTAATTAAATATTCATCTTTTGACATTATCATATTTCTCCCTTTTCCCAGAGACTCTGCTCTGGCAAATACCAATGAACTTTCCTGCTTTATCCCTCACTTGCTGCCCTTTTATATCTAATCGGCACATCATATCCAAATGTTCTCTTTCCATGGACTTCCATACTTTCGGATACCTCCAGACAAGTGTCTGAAAATTTCTCCCACAGCCTGAATACCATAACCGGGGTAAATTGGCTCACACTGCCCCCTTCCCAGACACCATCCTTTTCCTGATATATAGCTGGTGTAAACTTTTCAGATTTTTTATTTTATCGTTACAGACAGTATTCACATGCTGTGCATATGGAAATATTTTCCCATCTTCTTTCATTTCTGTAAATTGTTCTTTGTTATCAAAATGTCCTGTCATTAGTTTTACAAATCTTTCTACATTCACTATAATTTCCTGCCTTTCTGCAGATATTACTGCTCTTAAAACATAAGCTGAAGCCCCATTACAATGATCCACATATATGCGCAGGTCTTTGGTATCATTAATAATCCGACCTGCGGTTTTGTTTTACTGAACAGTGTTACCGGAAGATAACATCCAAAAGAAATAATGATGGCTGCAGCCATCCTCGTCATATGATATCCATATGTATTTCCGGAAATCAGATATAAGATCATTACACCTATACCGGTAACAGCAAAGACCGCATTTCTTATAACAGATAATTTCATATTTCCTTCATCTGTACACCAGTTATTCTGCGGAAACATACATATCACAATTCTGATAACCGCTGATATCCATATAACAACCTCAATGACTACTGGTATTTTTAATTCCGGGAATGTATATTTCCATATATACATTAAAAGAATATAAAACATCGTCATTGTGATAGACGATACCTGCAATCCAATTCCAAGCTGTCTCTTTATTTTATCATTTGTTCCACGTACAGCCCTTATAATTCTTGGCACCAGATGAAAAGCATCCCCTCCACAAAGTGTCAATGTCAGTATTCCATATAGTACATACAGGATATTTCCTTTTGAGAATAAAAAAAATAAGACTGCTGCTGCCAGATCAAAAGTCAGATACACTGCATCAAAGACTGCTTCCATCAAATCCGGAATCTGTGGTTTATAATTACTCTTTTTCACTTGCTCTCTCCTCTTAATAGTTCTTCCGCATTGTTACAAATTTTGTCAAATACATTCATACACACATGCTTTTCTTCTTCTGTCAGCCCTCTTAAAACATTCTGTGCAAACTGTTTTTGTGCGTTTAATCCTGCGTCCACGATAAGTGCCGCATCATCCAGAAGGACAATTTCAATATGTTTTTTATTATCTTTACTTTGTTTTCTTTTTATAAGACCTTTGTTTTCCAATTTTTTCAATGAAGAAGAAACATGTGATTTCGTTGATTTTCTGATCCTTACTATTTCCGCTGCAGTATTATGATGTGGATTATTATGTAAAAACATAATTATATCGTATTCCATCTGTGTTAACTCATATTGATCGCACACCTCGCCAGAAAGTAATTCATAATAGCTTGTAATCGTCTTATGCTTGTCCCAGAAATACATCTGCGCCTCCTTATTGTTCTTTTTAGAACGATTATAGGGTAATACTTCTGCTATGTCAATTATTTTTTCTTCACAATACGCATTGGTCCAGCCCGTGATATATGATCAGCATTGCTTATGGTATTAAAAAGACCTTCTGCAGAAGCCTGTTTCATCCTTTGATGAATCCAGCTTTTTCCACAGAAGGTCTTTTATTTTTTTACACATATTTACTATGTTCGGATTTTATTTAATGAACCCGACCTGTTTGCTGATGATTTCGACCTGCTCATCTTTCTTTTTATTATATTCCACTTTCTTCTCTTCAAAGTAGTTTCTTCCATAAGAATCAATGGATACGATCAGTGGTCCAAATTCTTTTACATGGCAATGCCACAAAGTCTCAGGCATTCCCAGATCTTTCCACTGTGCCTCCACGATTTCTTCCACTTCTACTGCTGCCACGACTGCATTTCCTGCAGGAAATACACAATGGATTGCACCAAAGTCCTTGCAGGCTCTCTCGGTATTTTCCTTCATGCCGCCCTTGCCTACAATGACACGGACGCCTGTGGTCTCTACAAATTCATACTCAAACTTTTCCATTCTCATAGATGTCGTAGGGCCTACGGATACCATCTCGTATTTGTCATCTCCCAAGGGGCGGATAATCGGGCCGGCATGCAGGATTGCAGCATCTCTGACATCCACAGGAATCTCTCTTCCCTCTTCTATAACACGACGGTGTGCCACATCACGACAGGTTGTAATATCTCCTGTCAGGTATACAATATCTCCAATATGAATATCCTTTAAATCCTCTGCCGATACAGGTGTTACCAGAATTTTCTTACCATCTTTTATTTCTACTGCCATAATTATTCTCTCCCTTCTGAATTAGTTCTCTTCCTTATATTCAAAACCGGTATGGGTATCTACCGTAAAGTTTAAGTCCTTATCAAATACAATATGTCCTCTTCTGTGGCTCCAGCAGCCTACATTTACTGCCACACCAATCGCAGATGGATGGCGTGCGGTATTCTCAATGTTAACTCCCATGACAGAATAATTACCACCCATACCCTGCGGTCCAAGACCAATGGCATTAATACCGTCTTCCAACAATTTCTCCATCTTAGCAGCGTTAGCATTGTCATTGTGAGAACCTACCGGACGCATCAGTGCCTTTTTCGAATTTAATGCTGCTGTTTCTACGGAAGTACCAACGCCGACACCAACCAAAAGTGGAGGACATGCATTCAATCCATAAGTTGTCATACGATCTAATACAAACTTGGTCACTCCCTCATAGCCTTCGCCCGGCATTAAAACCGTGGCATTGCCAGGAAGCGTACAGCCTCCACCTGCCATGTAAGTATAGATTTCACATTTATCGGAATTTGGAACAATGTCCCACCATACAGTAGGGGTTCCTTTTCCTACATTTTTACCTGTATTGTACTCATCAAAAGTTTCTACGGAATTGTGACGAAGCGGTGTTGCAACTGTAGCCTGCATCACTGCATCCTTCAGTAATGCTTCCAGATTATCAATCAGTGGGAATTTTGTTCCACATTTTACCCAGAACTGTAATACACCGGTATCCTGACAGGAAGGACGGTTTAATTTCAATGCCAGTTCCTGGTTGCGGAACATGGTATCGTAGATGACATTCGTCATAGGAGAATCCTCTTTGTCTCTCAGTTCCTGCAGTTTTGCGATAACATCATCCGGCAGCTTCTTTGCTGTAAATCCTACGAACTGCGCCATAATATCAGTCAGTTTCTTTACTTGTACTTCATTTGACATATTTTTTTCCTCCAGATTTTTTAATAATATAATTTAAAAGTG
>UMDL01008588.1_pt1 | contig 10555 bp, 9 predicted proteins | sample 1964481 | NCBI WGS metagenome assembly UMDL01 (sample SAMEA4835993, study PRJEB28245) | human gut metagenome | biome: gut microbiome; material: fecal sample | place: Denmark | collected 2008 | reverse complement strand
CCCGAGCCGTTCGCTCGAGATGGCAATCCGTCGCGCCGGCATCAACAAGGCTGAAATCGGATATATCAATGCTCATGCTACATCTACTCACGTGGGTGATACCAATGAGGCCAAGGCTATTTTCAATGTCTTCGGCGACCAGAAGGTGGAGGTTACCAGTACCAAGTCGCAGACTGGCCACGAGATGTGGATGGCTGGTGCCAGTGAGGTCATCTATTCAATCCTGATGATGAAGAATGACTTTATCGCTGCCAACCTCAATTTCGAAAATCCGGATGAGGATTCCGCAAAACTGCTGATTCCAGCTACGAGGATTGAAAAGCATTTCGACACATTCTTGTCCAACTCGTTCGGCTTCGGCGGAACCAATTCGACATTGATTGTGCGTAATCTGTAGGTAGTAATAATCGAATAAACATATTTTAGAAATGGAAAAACAGGAATTAATCGAAAAAATCAATTCTGCGCTTGCAGAGGAATTTGAAGTGGATGAGTCTGTCATTACACCTGACGCTCCTATCAAGGATACACTTGAGCTTGACAGCTTGAGCCTCGTGGACCTGGTTGCTCTGATCGAGTCCAACTTCGGTATCAAGATCCAGGGTTCAGAAGTGTCTAAGATCCAGACATTCGGCGCCCTCTATGATTTTGTCTATGACAGAATGTAATTAGATTTTCAATATGAATTCAGGTTCTATGGATGACAAGGTGCTCGCGAGGGGCGAGGAGATTTTCCGCCTCATTCCGCAGAGGCCTCCGATGACGATGGTGGATACTCTTTTCTCGGCTGATGAAAATGGCGGGGAGACGGGGCTTACCGTATTGGAGGACAATGTTTTCTGCATTGACGGTCATCTGTTGGAACCTGGAATCATTGAACATTCGGCCCAGAGTGCTGCTGCGTTTGCCGGCTACAGGTATTTTCTTGCAGGGGAAGAGCCGCATATCGGGCTGATTGGTGAGATCAAGGCTTTCAGAATTAGCAGAAGGCCTGCTGCAGGTGAGAACTTGCGGACGCGTGTTACCGTGACGGGGGAGGCGATGGGAATGTCGCTGGTCCATACGGAAACGTTTTCCGGCGGCGAGATGCTTGCCAATGGAGATATCAAGATCTTCATTGTCGATTAAACGTTAGAGCCTGCAAGGCGATAGTAAGTCCCGACCCCGAGGGGAGGGATTTAGGGAGGGGGTAACGTAGGAAGGAAACGAAGCGCGTTGGCCAGCGCCCTCCAGCAGAGGGAAACCTCTCGAACAGAGCTGAACTTCAGCAAATAGAAACAGTTAGGATTATAAACTATAGCAACGATGGCATTGAGTGAAACGGTAAAAGTTGCCGTGCGATTCTCGGAAGTCGATCCTATCCGTGTCGTGTGGCACGGAAACTATCTGAAATATATGGAAGACGCCCGTGAAGCATTTGGCCGGAAATATGGCCTCAGCTATGTCACAATAGTGGAGAACGGGTATTATTGCCCCATCTTCGACTACCACGTGCGCTTCATGCATTCGGCCTCTTATGATGACGAGCTGCTTGTGACAATAAAATACAAGCCGTCAAGAGGCGCGAAAATTTGTTTTGAATATGAGATAAGACGTGAGCGGGATGATAAAGTAGTGCTCACGGCTTCCACAATACAGCTTTTTACCACTTCCGATGGAGTTCTGGAACCATCAGAACCGGAATTCTACCGACAGTGGAAGTCCAAGTTCAAGGAATTGAAATAGTAAGATGACAAAGTTTTTTACTTCACTCTACAAGTTTTTCGAGAATCGTAAATCATTGATGTACACCATTCTCGGGGCGCTTGTAGTTTTTTCTGTCTATTTCGGAATGAAAGTCCAGTACGAAGAGGACATTACCAAGCTTCTTCCGTCAGCAGCGACCTCTGACAGCGGCCTGGCTTTCGGCAATCTGAAAGTCAAGGACAAGATCTTCATCCAGATAACGTCCCGCGACACCACCCTGGACATCTATACATTGTCATCCTATGCAGACGAATTCGTGGACTCGCTGATGGTGAGAGATTCCGCGTCACACTGCATTGACAATGTCCTTTACAGAATCGACGACGACCTGCCGTTCATGGCGCTGGACTTCGCGATGGCGCACGTGCCTTCATTCGTGGACACATCCTGCTACAGCAAGTTCGAAACTCTGCTGACACCTCACGCGGTGGACAGCATGATGGCCGTGAACTATGAAACGGTGATGAATGACGAGACCGGTTCCGCCACGCAGATGGTCTCCACCGACCCTCTCGGCCTGCGCAACGTTCTTGCCGGCTCGTTCGGATTCGGAAAGAAAGATACCGGATCATCAGCGGGGTTCACCATCATTGACTCGCACCTTTTCTGCGCCGACAGCACAGTGGCGTTGGCCTTCGTCTCACCAGCATTGACCGCATTCGACACACGCGCGAGCTCGCAGCTGGTAGGCGAAATCGAGTCCCTTGCGGAGGAGTTTACCCAGATTCATCCTGATGCGCAGGTGTATTATCACGGGGCCCCGGTCCGCAGCTTCGGCAACTCGAGAGTGATAAAGCGGGACCTGTTCTTGACTGTTGGCATCTCATTGATAATCATACTTATAGTGCTGTGCCTGTCGTTCAGGAGCTTCTCGTTTATACCGATGAACGTGCTCCCTGTTGCCTTCGGTGCATTCGTGGCATTGGCCTTCATGTATTTCCTGAAAGGGACAATGTCGCTGATGGCACTCGGCATCGGGTCGATTATCCTCGGCGTGGCGATAAGCTATATCCTGCATATTCTGACGCATTTCAAGTATGTCGGCGATTCGGCGGCGGTGCTGAAGGATGAGTCGGTACCTGTCTGCCTCGGCTGTCTGACTACGGTAGGAGCCTTCCTTGGCCTGCTTTTCACGGAAAGTGACCTGCTCAGGGACTTCGGAATCTTCGCGTCCGTATCATTGATTGCCAGCACGCTTTTCGGCCTGATTTTCCTGCCTCACTTTCTGAAGAAGGACGATACACGCAAGAATGAGAAGGTCTTCGCGTTGGTGGCCAGGTTCAATGATATGCCTTATGACAAGAACAAGTGGCTCATAGGCGGCGTGATTGCGCTGATCATCGTGGGCGTGGCATTCTCCGGCAAGGTTGCCTTCGATTCAGACCTGAAGAATATCGGCTATGTTTCACCGCAGACCAGGGCCTCGGAAGAGCTGTACGCCCAGAAGAACTTGGGCAATGACGTGCAGGTCTATTTCGCTGCAGCGGGAGAAAGCCTCGACGAGGCATTGGTGAACAATAAGGCCCTTGTCAATGTCTGCGATTCAATGCAGCAGGCGGGGATGCTCACGTCTTATTCCAAGATGGCATCCGTATTGTTCGTGCCTGAGGCCGAGCAGCAGGAGCGTATCGCCAAATGGAACTCGTGGTGGAATGGCGGAGATGGCGTAACACGTTCACAGAAAGCCTCTTCGCTCGTGTCCGATGCTGCCCGGAAATACGGCCTGGACCCGTCAATGTTCGCTCCGTTTACGGCAATGCTGGAGGCGGACTACGAACCTGGCTCGCTCTATGAGGAGCAGATTCTGCCGGACGGACTGAGCACGACATTGGTGGAAAAGATGGATGACGGCAGGTTCCTGGTGTTCACGCCGGTCAAGCTGAAACAGGAACTGAGAATGAAGGTGAGCGACAGGCTTGCTGAACTTCCTCATATAATAGTGGCTGACCCGTTCTATTACACCGGAAACATGGTGTCCATCGTGCACGATGACTTCAATATGATATTGCTCATATCCTCCATTTTCGTCCTCATCGTCCTCCTGATCTCATTCAGGAATATTCTGGTGGCGCTGATAGCGTTTATGCCGATGGCGTTCAGCTGGTATGTGGTCGAGGGGCTTATGGCATTGTTCGGAATACAGTTCAATCTGATCAATATCATCATCTCCACGTTCATCTTCGGAATCGGCGTGGACTACAGCATATTCGTGATGGAAGGACTTCTCGCGGAGGCCCGTTCCGGCCGCAAAAGCCTGCTGGAATGGCATAAGACAGCGATCTTCTTCTCCGCTTTCGTGTTGATAGTAGTGGTCTTGTCAATGTTCTTCGCGACCCATCCTGCAATCCGTTCCATCGGGTTCAGTACGCTCGTGGGAATGGTCACCACAATACTTATAACTTACACTCTCGAACCGTTCTTCTTCCGCCAGATGCTGAAGATCAGAAGGTTTGCGAAAAGAATCACAAAATAATGAAGGACAGCGCAATAATAATAGGCAGCGGAATCGGCGGGCTGGAGTGTGGAGTCATTCTCGCCCGGCATGGTTTCGATGTGACGGTGCTTGAACAGGAACGCCAGATAGGAGGGAATCTTCAGACATTCATCCGCAGGGGCTCAGATGGCAAGGCTCACAGTTTCGATACGGGATTCCACTACGTAGGGGGACTCGAACCGGGACAGCCGCTCTATTCGCTGTTCAAGTATTTCGACCTGATGGACTTGCCGTGGAAATGCCTGGACAAGGACTGTTTCGATGAAATCTCCTTCGCGGACAAGGACCTTCAGGAAGTGGCCTCATATCCCGTGCCGTCCGGTCATCTGCGTTTTGCTGAACGGCTGGCCGAATATTTTCCGACTCATGCGGAGGAGCTCAATAAATATTCCAAGATACTGAAGGAGATCGGCGACAGGATGTTCGACTCGTTCAAGCCTGAGACCGACATGTTCGACATGTTCGGGCAGTCAGCGTATGAATTCCTGTGCAACTCCATAACCGACAAGAGGTTGCGTGATATCCTGTGTGGCTCGATGATGAAGATGGAACTGGACAGGGAGACGCTTCCTATGTATGTCTATGTGCAGGCGACCAACTCGTTCGTGGACAGCTCGTGGCGTCTGGGATATGACGAGAAGCGCAAACTTGGCGGCGGCGCATTGATAGCTGCAAAACTTGCCGAGGAACTCCGCTCTCGTGGAGGGCGCATCCTTACCGGAATGAGAGCGGACACTATCCACATATCGGATGACGGACGCGTTTCCAGCGTGGATGCTGTCAATGCCGCAGGCGATGTGGAACGCTTCACCGCTGACTGGGTCATCTCCGACATCCATCCCGCGCTTACCGTCGGGCTCATCGAAGAGTGCAAGCAGGTGAAGAAGGTATTCCGTAACAGGATGTCCCATCTGAAGAACTCCTACGGAGTGTTCACGGCCGATGTCATCCTGAAGCCGGACACATTGCCGTATATGAACAAAAACCTGTTCGTGCATACCCACGACGTGGATTTATGGGGAACAGACTATAGCCATACAGACAGCATCATGGTGCATTTCTATCCTCCGAAGCAGGGCAAGTATGCGGAATGCATTGACATACTCTCTCCTATGGACTGGAGCCTTGTCGGCGAGTGGGACGGGATGAATCCTGGCACGAGGGGCGCTGAGTATGAGGCGGTCAAGCAGAAGAAACTGAATGAGTGTCTGGACTTGCTCAATGCCCGTATCCATGGCATCAGGGACTGCATTGACAAGATCTATATGAGTTCGCCGCTCACCTGGCACAGTTATACGTCGTCTCCGAACGGAGCCGCTTTCGGTGTGGTGAAAGATTATCACAATCCGCTCACGACGTTCCTTTCGCCGCGCACCCCTGTTCAGAACCTGCTCTTGACCGGACAGAGCCTGAATCTGCACGGCATTCTCGGCGTTTCCAAGACATCCGTAATCACCTGCGGCTTCATCTTGGATGCCGAATCACTTGAAAAAGAGATTTTGGATTACTAAATTAGCACTTTTGGAATAAAAAAACATTGACAATGAAAATAGCATTGGTTACAGGCGGAAGCCGCGGAATCGGAAAGGCCGTGTGCCTCAAACTGGCATCTGAAGGATATCACGTGATAATAAATTATGTGTCGAACGACGAGGCTGCGCGCGCGACATTGGAGCAGATTACTGCCGCCGGCGGTTCTGCCGAGCTGCTGAAATTTGACGTCAGCGACAATGAGGCGACAGTCTCTGCCCTGAAAGCATGGCAGCAGGCGCATCCGGACGAGTTCGTCGAGGTGCTTGTGAACAATGCCGGTATCCGTCGCGACAACCTTCTCCTTTGGATGGAACAGGACGACTGGTACAAGGTGATGAAGACCAATCTGGACAGTTTCTACAATGTCACCCGTCCTCTTCTCCAGCCGATGGTGGTGCACAAGAGAGGCCGCATCGTGAACATGGCATCATTGTCCGGACAGAAAGGCCTGCCGGGCCAGACCAACTATTCAGCGGCAAAAGGCGGAATCATCGCTGCCACAAAGGCTCTCGCCCAGGAAGTCGCTGCAAGAAAGGTTACTGTCAATGCTGTTGCACCGGGATTTATCCGTACTGATATGGTAGAGGGGCTCGATGAGGCTGAACTCAAGAAGACCATTCCTGCCAAACGGTTCGGTGAGCCGGAGGAAGTGGCCGAGCTCGTGGCATTCCTCGTTTCAGACAAGGCTGCCTACATCAACGGCCAGACTATCGGAATCAATGGCGGTCTTTATGAATAGAATGAGATACATGTCCATTATAGCTGCTTTTGCAGCTGCAGCATTGTCCTGTCACACATCTGTTGTCTCTGCTGCTGAAGGCCCGGCGGTTGCCGCAGCTCCTGCGTCTTCGCCTGTGGTAGCCAAGATATTGAAGGCCAATGCTTCTGTAAAAAATATCGAGAGCAAATTCACTCAGGTAAAGACCATCAAGGCGTCAGGCCGTAAGATCGCATCTGAGGGAACATTGTACTTCACTCCTGACGGACATCTTACGATGCGCTATTCCAAACCTGCCGGCGAGCTGCTGGTGGTGAACGGAAACAAGTTCCATATGAACAAGGGCGGAAAGGCCATGACCTTCGACACCTCCAAGAACGCGCTGATGGGGAGTCTTGCAAATACACTTGTGAACTGCATCAAAGGCGATCCTGAGACTGTGGCGGCGGCCAACAATGCGAAACTTGCCGCTTCTGAAACGGCTGAAGGCTACGTGGTTACGCTCACTGCTTCGGCTGCGGGACACAGAGGCTATTCCAAGATTGTCCTGACCTACCGCAAATCCGACTGCGTGTTGGTGAAGATGATTATGGAAGAGACCGTGGGCATCACCAATACCTATGAGATGAAAGAGGTGAAGAAGAACACCTCGCTTCCGTCTGACGCCTTCCGCATTCCTACAAAGTAGAATCCTTGGCATCCTCAGAAACTTTATCTCCGCGAAGCTGATACTTTCGCGGAGTCGTTCCTGTTGCAGCCTTGAAATACTTGCAGAAGAAGGACGGGTTAGGGAAGTTAAGCTTGTCGCTGACCTGCTGGATGGAGTATGACTTGGCGATAAGCAGGACCTTTGCCTCAAGTATCACATTGTCCTTGATGATGTCGCCCGGCTTCCTGCCCATCGCGTCAGTGATGATCTTGGCGAAGTACTTGGGTGACAGACAGCATCGTTCAGCGTAGAAACTCACGCTTCTTTCCTTGTTGCAGAATTCGTGTACATCATTGAGGAACTTCATCACGAGGTCATTCTTTCTCGGAATCGAGAGTCCGTGCTCTGTTTCGCCCGTCTGTTTCAGCCAAGATGAGAACAGTGCCAATGCCGTGTGCAGGAAGCAGATAAGTATCTCGTTCCTGTAATCCTGATGCGCCAAATCGTAAGTCTGTCTGAAGCATTTGTATCCTGACAGGAATGAACTGCAGATTTCATCAGGGAAATGTATCACGGAAGGTTCCCCTTTCTGTATCATCCATTTACGGGCAGTCTCTGTCCCTTTCATAGGAGACTTTCCCAGGAAATCCTGTGCTGCTGCGATGACGATCATTTTGCATTCTCCCGACATTGAAATATGCTCCGCAATGAAGCCCGGCATTCCGAGAAGACAGTCATTCTTCTCCATATGGTACTCGGTCTGATTCAGTTTCAGGTCAATGCTTCCTTCAATGCACATCAGGCAGATGCCTACCAATATCTTCGTCGGAAGCGGCTTGTTGACAGGCGCGCCGATCCGCTTGTCCTTCTGTCCAGGGTCCAGATTGTCATCTATTATGGCTATCTTGTCGAATATGATGGCGTGGTCCGATGCCTGAAGCATACCGAGCTTGATCTGAGGCAGTGTTGAATTATGTATTTCCATTCTGTTTCATGTTTTTTTGCCATTCGGCTCCGATTGTAAAGGTAGATATTTTTAGTAAATTTACCATTTGATTTTGAAGCCTTCATCTCTTATGTTGAAAACTCTACTTGTCATATTCTCATTGCTTTCGACACTCTGCCAGGGTGCTGAGAGGCATGTTCAGGACAAAATCACATTGTCTGATCTGGACAATGTTATCCGCCACGCAAGTGAATATGACAAAGTGAGGGAAGATCGCCTGGATTCTTGCAGAACGGCTTTGACGCATAGTAAAACATTGGAGCAGAAGTACTTGCTGTATTTTACAATGCGCCGGACATTCGACAGGTACAGAACGGATTCCGCGACTTTCTATGCGGTCAAGTCTCTTGACGCGGCCAAAGAGCTCGGCCGTCAGGATTATATAAGCGTATCATCTCTGGCTCTGGCCAAGCAGTATATGACCTCGGGAATGAGTTATGATGCCCTGGCAACTCTGAACCGGGTGAACCGGAGTGCATTGTCCGAAAAAAGCAGGGAGGAGCTGTACCTCTTCTATATGAGCATATATGAGTCGCTTGAGGGACTTGGCATTGACCAGAATCTGAAACAGTATTACAGTTCCAAAGCCTCCGTGTACAAAGATTCCATTGCCAGCCAGTTTCCTGACAATGTTGTGGGCAAAAGTGAGCGTTTTCTGCTTGAAGGAGACTATAAGAGTGCCCTGGACGTTCTACTGCGCAAGTATGGCTCGCTTTCTCCGGAATCTCCCGAAAACGGCCCTGTAGCCATCGCAATTGCAGATATTTATCTTTCAATAGGATGGAATGATGCCGCAAAGGATTATATGATAGCTTCTGCTTATTCGGATATTGTCAATGCAAAGAAGGAATATGTGGCGCTCAGGATGCTTGCGACGATGCTTTACGAGGACGGGGACATCAAGAGGGCCTACTCTTATCTGAACAAGGCCCTGGACGACGCGAACTTCTGCAAGGCAAGACTGAAGGTAGATGCATTGGCACCTCTCATCTCCATTGTCAATGAGTCCTATATAGAGGCCAAGAAGAAGGATCTCAAGATATTGTATGCTGGTTTCGGTGTGCTGTGCTTCCTGCTATTGCTTATGACCGTGCTCCTGTTCGTGAACAAGAGCCAGCGCAGGAAACTGGAGGTGATGAAAGACGAACTCACTGAGTCCCAGTCACTTCAGGAAGAAGCGAACAGGATAGTAAAGGAGTCCAGCAATATCAAAAATACCTATATCACCCAGCTGATGCTTGAGTGCATTTCCAGAATCGAGCGGCTGGACAAGTACAGGAAGAATCTGAACAAGAAAGCCATCGCAGGAGATATCCAGACACTTAAGCGTGACCTTAAGTCGAATGCCGTGGTGGAAGAGGAGTGGGCGTCGTTCTACAGTGTTTTTGACAAGACTTTCTTGTCATTGTTCCCTACTTTCATCGCTGATTTCAATAATTTCCTTCAGCCGGAGTACAGAATTTCGATCAAGGACCCGTATGTCCTGACTCCGGAACTGAGGATTTATGCTCTGATCCGTCTGGGAATCGACAGCACGGACCGGATTTCCATACTTCTGAGATACTCCCGTTCCACCATATATGCGTACCGTTCGAGGACTCGTCTGAAAGCTCTTTCCCCTCAGGAATTCGAGGAGCAGATAAAGGGAATTTCATCCATTTAGGCACAAAAAAGTTTTATTTTCCATTTATATTTTTTAGTAGTATATTTTAGATTAAATCGTTGGTAATCAAGTATTAAGGTTTTAAATTCGTTTATATTTTCATTATTACATATTGTTATTGATTTTCAAGTTACATATCTTTCGTAAAATAATAGCACTAATGTTAATGAAACGACTACTGGCCTTCTTTGCAATTGCAACATTCGGCATCACAACCCTTTCTGCTGAAAATGTGGAAACTGTTTATTCTCCCGACGGAAAAGTGAAACTTTCTTTCTCATTGTCAGAAGAAGGTCGTCCCCAGTATTCGGTGGATTGCGGCGAATTGCCTGCCGTGCTGACAAGCGGTATGGGATTCGAACTGGTAGGCAAGTCAGATGACCTGAAGTCTCATCTGGATAGGGACTTTGAAATCATCGGTACATCTCGTGGCGATTGTGATGAGACATGGAGCCCTGTATGGGGTGAGGAAACTTCCATCAGAAATCATTATAACGAATTTGTAGTCAACTTGATGCAGCGTCAGACCGGAAGAAGGATGGATATCAGGTTCAGGGTATATGACGACGGTGTGGGATTTCGCTATGAATTCCCTCAGCAGCAGTCACTTGTCTATTTTGTGCTCAAGGAAGAGCGCACGCAGTTCGCCATGCCGGGAGATATCACCGCGTGGTGGATTCCGGGCGACTATTATACTCAGGAATATGACTACACATGCTGCCGTCTCTCCCAGATCAGGGAAGTGA
>UMDL01018095.1_pt1 | contig 10656 bp, 9 predicted proteins | sample 1964481 | NCBI WGS metagenome assembly UMDL01 (sample SAMEA4835993, study PRJEB28245) | human gut metagenome | biome: gut microbiome; material: fecal sample | place: Denmark | collected 2008 | reverse complement strand
ATTCAAAAGTCGGCTTTTTTCGGACGGATACGAATTTTTATCCCCCTTAAAAGTAAGATAGTTTAATAAAATGCGGGGGTAAAACTTTCGCGACTTAAAATTTTGTGGGAAATAAATTTGGAAATACTGTGAAATTGTGTTAACTTTGCAGTACAAATTGAAACACTTTTTTAGAATAGCAGCAAGCATATATCACACTATATTTTAAAGGTAAGAGATGTATTTGGTCAGGGGATTCCGCGAGGAAGCCCCTGTCTGTCACTTTGTGGAAAGCGCTGTATAGAATATTTGCATTACCTTTGCGTGAAACTATGGAAGAGAAGCAGATAAACGAACATAACAAACGCGAATATGCTCCGGCGCATACGGCCGAACATATCCTTAACGGAGAGGTGGCACGCCGATATGGCTGCGGCCGCGCGTTCTCCAGTCATATTGAAAGGAAGAAATCAAAACTCGATTACCGGATGGCCTCGCCGCTGACGGACGCCGAGATAAGGAGCCTTGAGGAATACGTCAACGCCGTTATTAAGGCTGATGCCGAGGTGCGCATTAACTATATCACTCAGGCTGAGGCACGTGGCAGCTTCGATTTGAGCCGCTTGCCCGATAATGCTTCCGACACCGTCAGGGTGGTGGAAATTGGCTCTTACGACCGCTGTCTGTGCGCCGGTGACCATGTGGGCAGAACGTCTGAAATAGGCGAGTTCAGAATCACCAGCAGCCGATATGCCGACGGAGTGCAGCGGATAGTCTTCAAGACAAGCTGATTCATTCCGGAACGGTAAAGCGCTTTGCAGCCCCCGTGGTGGGCAGGCTTTTGAAAAATGTGCAAAAAAAGGATGCGGAAATAGCCCTTATGTGCAAAAATTTTGCTACCTTTGAGCATTAAACTCCGGAACCTAAGCTTTATGAATGATATTAACGAAGTCTTTACCGTATTAAACTCCTGGCTGTGGGGCTGGCCAATGATTGTCTTGCTTCTTGGCACGCATATTTTTCTCACTGTCAGGCTCCGCTTTCCGCAGTTACGGCTGCTCACAGCCCTGAAGTTGAGCGTGAAGCGCGACAAAAACGCCAGTGGCGATGTGTCGCAGTTCGGCGCATTGGCAACTGCCTTGGCTGCCACAATCGGCACGGGTAATATCATCGGCGTGGCCACGGCGATAGCCCTCGGAGGTCCGGGCGCTGTGTTATGGTGCTGGCTCACCGGACTCTTCGGCCTGTCTACCAAATATGCCGAAGGACTGTTAGCCATCAAGTACAGGGTAAAGACACCGCAGGGCAGGATGTTGGGCGGACCGATGTATGCCCTTGAGCGCGGTTTGGGAATGAAGTGGCTGGCAGTGTTGTTCGCCATCTTTGCCGCTCTGGCCTCTTTCGGCATCGGCTGCACTGTGCAGTCGAACGCCATAGCAACCCTGGGCAGCGAAGCATATTCAATATCGCCATGGATAACGGGTGCTGTGGTAACGGCTTTGGCGGCCGCGGTGCTGATAGGCGGCGTGAAGTCGATAGCCCGTGTCTGCGGCATGTTTGTGCCGTTGATGGCCTTCCTCTATGTGGCCGGTTGCTGCTATATCTTGTTTGTAAATATTGATTACCTGGTGCCGGCGATTCAGCTGATTGTCAGGTCGGCCTTTTCGCCCGAGGCTGCCGGCGGCGGTTTTGTGGGAGCTACTATTATGATGGCGGCGCGTTACGGAATAGCCCGCGGTCTCTTCTCCAACGAGGCAGGCATGGGCTCGGCTCCCATTGTGGCGGCTGCTGCCCAAACACGCAACCCCGTTCGTCAGGCGCTTGTATCTTCCACCGGTACGTTCTGGGATACCATAGTGATATGTGCTTTGACAGGTCTGGTGATTGTCAGCAGCATACTGGCGTATCCCGACATTGATTATGCCGACGGCGCCGCGCTCACCAAAGCCGCTTTCGCAAAAATACCATACGTGGGTGAGCCGTTGCTCACTTTCGGACTTTTCACCTTTGCTTTCTCCACTATCTTAGGCTGGAGCTATTACGGCGAAAGAGCCGTGGAATATCTGAAAGGACAGCGTTGGATGCTTGTCTACAGGTGGCTCTACATAGCCTGCGTCTTTGCGGGAGCCGTTATCCAGCTCGACATTGTCTGGAACATTGCAGACTCCATGAATGCGCTGATGGCTGTTCCCAATCTCATTGCCTTATTGCTGCTCAGCGGTGTCTTGGTGGCCGAGACTCGCAAATATCTGTGGGAAGGGCGTCTGGATGAGGCTGCTGAGGAGCTTGTGCCGGAGATTGAAACCGAACCTATGCTTGAGGATGAGAGCGATGAAACGCCAGCTCTTGACTGACGGATAAGAAATGCTGTCGGTAAGAGATATTGCCCGTTTCTTCGATCTTGAAGCCGAAGCTGCCTTCAATAACCACAGGCAGGTGATGGCTCTGTCGCCTGACGAACGCATCAGGCGCAGAAAGGCTATCGGCAATGTGAAGCTACTGACTGACGATTCCGAGTCGTCACGGTCGGCTAATGTGTCGCTGCTCGTGAGTGCTGCTGTGAATATTTCAGATTTCAAGGAAGGCGATGCGCTGGAACTGCACAGGCCCGATGTGAGGCACGGAATAAAATGCACGCTCAGCGCTTACGGCGACAACAACGAGATTGAGTTAGAGGCCTTCAGGGGTAATCTGCCTTACAATCTGAAAGAGTATTACGGCTCTGAGCTGATGCTCGACAGGCAATTTGTTGACCTCCGTGAGCATGTCTACAGCCATTTCCTCGCCGACTTAAATGGGGAGGTAAACTTGGCTCGTCATTTGATAAACGCTCCTCATGAGCCGGTTTTTGTCGATGAACAGGGATGTGCCGAGAGTCTTGACGAAACTCTGCAGAGCCTCAGTCTGAGTCTTCTGCCGGCGCAGCGTCAGGCCGTGATTAAAAGTCTTGCGGCAAAGGATTATTACCTCATCCAGGGGCCTCCCGGAACGGGTAAGTCGTTTGTATTGGGCTTAATCATTCATGAGGAGGTGGTAAAACGGCGCCATAAGGTCATCGTTACCGGACCGAATCATCTGGCTGTCAACAATGCCCTGATAAAGGCTTTGGAACTTTATCCGCAGGGCCGGTATATCAAAGTAGGGCAGAAGTACAATGAGGTAACGACAAAGGTCCGGTCTCAAGATAAAGAATACGGTGTGGAGAATCTGTCGTACGCCGATGTGAAAAAGCTCAACGGCAGTGTGTTGCCGTGGGTCGCGGGTCTTACGCCTCATGCTCTCTATACGCGCCGAGCCCGCGGGCTGCACTGCCACACGCTTATCATTGATGAAGCCGGACAGATGTCTGTGCCGCTCGCTCTCATGGCTATGATAAAGGCTGATAAGGTGATTTTTGCCGGCGACCATAAGCAATTAGCCCCTATTGTCAGTTCCGACAAAATTGAGGGGTCTCTGCGCCTCTCAGCCTTCAGTCATCTCCTCTCGGACAGCAACAGCACAATGCTCGACACGAGTTTCAGAATGTGTGTTGGGGTGTGTCGCTTCGTCTCGAATCTTTTCTATGACGACAAGCTTTTACCTGCCCATGAAATGAACAAGGAGTGTGGCGATGTAAGTCTCGAAAATTCGGCCGATAATCCGCTTTCCAATCTCGCGGTGCCGGTGGTGCTGAAGAACATCGACCATCAGGGTAAGCAGTCGTCTGATGAGGAGGCTCGGTTCATTGCCGACTCTATTGCCGGTTTCCTCCGTCGTGGCGTCAAAGAGGAGGATATGGCAGTATTGACTCCTTTCCGCGCTCAGGCGGCTAACATACGCAGGCTCCTGAAACGACACAAAGAAACCGACGAGGAACAGCGCCGCTCTATTACGGTTGATACAATCGACAAGATGCAGGGTCAGGAACGTGATGTGATTTTTGTCTCTCTGGCTGCCGGCGATGCTGAATATATGGCGGAGATGGCCGACTTTCTCTTTTCGGGCAACAAGCTGAATGTGGCTTTTTCCCGTGCCCGTTTCAAGCTCATTGTAGTAGGGAATCTTGCATGCATTGAGCGTCTTTCTCTTCCCGACTTTCCTCATCTTGGCCGCTTCCTCAGGTCGCCTTTCGCAGCCCGCATCTGACTATAACCCTCTTTCTTGAAAATTTTTTTACTTTTTTGGAGCGAGTGCCGCGTTGTGGCACTCGCCCTGCCTACCTTTGCACTGTGAAAGAGAGATTATTAGTTCAACCGAGTTATCTTACCGGCATTCTTAGGAGTTAGCATTTTATATTTTATGCCGGATTTATATTTATGATTTTATCCACACAGGAAATATTTTTATCCACACTTACTTTTTTTCGTACCTTATCGCTTATCAGGGTCGAGTTCTCATTGGACTCGGCCCATTTTTATGCTTCCGGCTTCAATTGTTAATTCGTGTGAATTTTTGAACACTCTTTAACCGAACGGTTGTTTTAAAAGTGACTGAATTTTCACACATATCAGTCCTCCTTAATCCTTAGTCTTAAGTGATATGAAATTCAATTTTGATAAGATAAAAGACATCAAGAGTCCCGCCGACATCAAACGTATGTCGGTTGAGGAACTGCAACAGGTGGCCGACCAGATGCGTCAGGCTGTCCTCTACCGCACATCGCTCTATTCTGGCCATGTAGGTCCTAACCTCGGCGACGTGGAAGCCATCATCGCTCTTCATTACGTGTTTGACGCGCCGGTAGACAAGCTCGTGCTGGATATGTCGCATCAGGATTTCCCGCACAAAATGATTACCGGCAGGGTCAACGGATTCATCAATGAGGCCGATTTCGACAAAGTGGGCGAATACACGGAACCGAGCGAAAGTCCGGAGTATGACTTCTTTACGCTGGCCATACCTCACCGTCCATCAGCCTCTGCACCGGTCTGGCAAAGGCGCGCGACCTGAAAGGGGAGAAATATAATGTTGTGGCGTTCATCGGCGACGGCTCTCTTTCAGGCGGCGAAGCGTTTGAAGGTCTGAATACTGCCGGCGCGCTGAAGTCTAATCTCATCGTCATTGTCAACGACAATAAGATGGCCATTGCCGAGACTCACGGCGGCTTATATGCCAATCTCAAGGAGTTGCGCGAAACAAACGGCACTGCGGCAAACAATATCTTCCGGGCTTTCGGCTTCGATTATATCTATGTGGCCGACGGAAATAATCTAACTGATGTCATCGCTGCCTATCGCAAGGTTAAGGATTCGCCGCGTCCTGTTGTTGTGCATCTAAACACGCAGAAGGGCGAAGGCTATGTGCCGGCAGAACGTAACCGCGAGGAGTTCCACTGGTCTGTGCCCTTCGACCTCGCCACCGGTGAGCCGAAGGTCTTTGCACCTGAACCCAATTACACTACCATCCTGCGCGACTTCATTCTGAGTGTGCACGCTGCCGATTCACGCTTGTTGGTGGTTTCGTCGGCCACTCCTGACTCGTTCGGCCTGTCGAAGGAGGTGCGCGACACACTGGGCGAACATTACATTGATGTGGGCATCGCCGAGCAGACTGCCGTGGCTGTTATGGCAGGCGCCGCTCGCAATGGCGCCAAAGCTATTTATCCAGTTGTGGGCACTTTCCTGCAGCGCACTTACGACCAGTTGATGGAAGACTGGGCCATGAACCCCGGCGCTTCGCTCATGGTAGTGGCCGGCGGTGGTGTCAACGGCATCCCCGACCTCACTCATCTGGGCTTCTGGGACATTCCGATGATTACCTCAATCCCCGATGTGGTCTATCTGGCGCCTGCCAATGCTGAGGAATTTGAGGCTATGCTCAAATGGGGTTACGAGCAGGATAAGTTCAAGGTGGCCGTTCGCATCCCTACTTACAGTTTCGAGCATGCCGACTATCAGCCGGATTCCGACTATTCCACCCTAAACAAGTTCATGGTAACGCGTCGCGGCAGCAAGGTGGCACTCATTGGCGTCGGCGATTACTACAAACGTGCTGAAGAGGTAGCCGCTCTGTTGGAAAAGGAAGGCATTTCGCCCACAATCATCAATCCGCGCTTTGTCTCAGGCGTGGATACGGAGTTGCTCAATTCCCTTGCTGCCAACCACGATGTTGTGGCCACGATTGAAGATGGCTCCTTAGGCGGCGGCTTCGGCCAAAGGGTTGCCTCTGCCGTGGGTGCCTCTGCGCTGAAATGCCTCAATTTCGGATTGGCAAAACAGTTTGAGAACCAGTATAAGGTTAAAGAGCTTGAGGAAAAGAATGGTCTTCTGCCTCAGCAAATCGCCAACGCAATCCTGTCTGTAATTGGCGGCAAATAAGGACTCATTGATGTGCCTCTGAGCGTATTGGATAGGACTTCTCCTTACTTAACTTCCCGGTCAACGCGTTCAATCAACTGCTCTACTGCGGGCGATAAGGGTGTCAGACTTTCCGGCTTCTGCACCTTTATCGTCCCCGCTGTTTTATCCTTTCTCTGCTCCTTCTGTTCTTTGTACTCCTCCACTGTGAGGTGCGTGATTTCAACCGGATACTGTTCTATGTAGCTGTTGATTCTGATTGGCTGCTGAACGCTGAAAATACGCTTGAACATCTTGCCGCGCCCTAAAAAGGATATCGTGGTCGAACTCGAAATGTAGTTCTGAAGGCCATAATCCTCGCCTTCCTCAATCTTGTATATCTCACGTTTTGAAGCTTCGTCAATGTCCATGGTCAGGCCGAAAATTTTGGCTATCATCGGCGACGTTACGTGGTTCTTATGGTCTGCCAGAGCGTCATATTCACGCTCATAGATGCCGTTGCTTTTCCTGAACATAATCTTCGGATAGTACTTGCCCTGCACGGTATCTGACTTCGCTCCGGCCTTTATAGCCTCCGTTTCCTTAAATCTGTCGCCTGGCAGGTATGCCTCCAAACTCATCATCGAGAGAAGATTGATTTCATCCTCATGTCGTGGCTGCATCACACTGTCAATATCAGGCGACTTATAGATTCTCCCCCTGCGTCTTACGGCCAATACATGAGCCTTTGCATCACCTTTACTATAGCCTTTCACCTTGCCGTCGGCAAGAAAATATTCCACCACATATTCATTGAAAAACTGCAGCGTGTCTGTCGGCGTTGAGCCTGTGCTGTATTCGCGCATATATGTCTGGACGCGCGTTATAGGCCTTCCGGCTGAGCTGATTACCACATCGGGCAGCTCATAATCTTCCGGCTGAAGACTTATTGTGGCATCTTTTGCCGAGGCTTGTGCCGAACGATAACCCATATAACGGATAGTCAGCGGGAAATCGCGGTTCTCAACTTTGATTTTACCCTCATTGTCGGTGATGCCGATAATCATTCCGTTGCTCGAAATCACCGAGGCGCCGGCCAGCGGACTGTTGTCTGTGGAGTCAATCACCTTTATGTCTTTTGCATTGACAATTGCCAAAGTAGCAATCATCAGTATCGTTAGCAGTGTGCGTAACATGGCTTCTTGGCTTTGTAATCTTCTGTCTATTTCTACACGTAGTGGGGTATTGGTCGATTTTACAGGTTCTTAGTCGCTCAGCAAATTATCCTTTTGGGCTGCCGCCTGCTTGTGTGCCTCGTCAAACTTGGCTCGCATCGTCGGATTGCCGTGTGTGAGTTTCTTTATCGTGAACTGATTCTCCATCACCTCGCCGGCGCGCACCAGCTTCTTCGTGCTTGCCTCAAACACATCTTTGATTTTGCGCAGTGCTTCAATCTGCTTCTCGGCAGCTGCTATTGCCTTGTCAACGGCTGTCATCGCTTCATCATGCTTCTTGCAATGACCCTCGATGTGTTTCAGAAACTCAGCTGTGAATTTGTCGCGACGTTCCTCAAAATGTGTTATGTCTATGCTCTGAGCCTTGGCCACCGACAGCTCTTTGCGCAGGCTCACAATGGTCTGAGCCCCACGCTTCGACGCCTGGCTTAGCAACGAGATGATGGCCATGAAGAACTGAGGGCGTATCACATACATTTTCTCATAGCGATACGACACATCAACTATACCTTCATTATACAGCTCATTGTCGGCCTCCAAAGTGGTTACCAAAACGGCATATTCGCAGCCTTTCTCTCTGCGGTCCTTGTCGAGCTTGGCAAAGAAATCCTCGTTACGGTGCTTTGAGACCGTACGGTCATCCTCATTTTTCATCTCGAACATAATCGACAGACACTCTTCGCCTTCCAGATAATCGCGGAAGATAAAATCACCCTTCGTGCCGCCGCTTACCTCATTGTCTTTCTCAAAATAAGCACCCCTGAAGCCACCCATGCTTCGTGCCAGGTTGAACGCATTCTGGCAATGCTGCTCCAGAGTCTCGCCCAACATCTTGGTCGAAAGTCGGCTTTTGAGGTTCTTATACCGCTCAATCTCCTCATCCTTGGCCTTCATGAGTATCTTGTGCTGCTCCTTCAGTTCCAGCTCATGATTCTCTGAGGCCAACTTCTGAGCTTTCAGCTGCGAGTTGAGGTCAGCTATCTCTTTGTCTAAGGCATGAATGTCATCCTTCAGCTTGCCTCGCTCATTGGCAATATCAAGCTCATGTTGCTTCTTCAAGGCATCAACCTTGCCGCTAAGCTCCGAAATCTCCTTGTCTTTGGCCGACCGCAACTCACTCAGCTGACGCGTCATTTCAGCGTCGGCAGCAGCCTTGTCAGCCTTCTTTTGCAAATCATTATTGTCGATAAGACCCCTTAAACGCTCAATTTCCCGGGCCAGACAACCGATTTCCTTATCCTTGACGGCCATTTTGTCGGCAAGGTCCTTTTCCGCCTTAAGGTCGCGAGCCTTAGCCTCAGCCTTCTGCACCTCCGCAAGCTCCTTCATCCTTTGCTTCAGCTCAGACTCAAATTCCTTGTTCTTGACCTGCGACAAAAGCGCTGCATAATGATTCTCATCCACCTGAAAAGTAGTGTGGCAATTCGGACATTCTAACTTCATACCAAACCGGAGGTCTCACCTCCCATTATAAATTAAACAATAAAAAACTACCTTAGAACCCGCATCACGCCACTACGCTGACACCGAGTCCATCGGCTATATCCCACCTGCCTCATAGTCTTTATCCCCTTGATGCATAGGCTTTATACCCACTTGATCCGTAGGCTTCAACCCCTTAATTCCACGGCTTTTTACCCACTTTAAGAGCCATGAAGCCATTCTCCTTTTACCGCTAACCTTGCCCTCAAAAACAAATCCGCCGTCATTGACAAATCCGTTCCTAAAACGAACCTGCCCTTAAGACAAATCTGCCTTCAAGTACAAAGCTACGAGTCTCCGGGTTTATCGCATCAAGTTAACTCTTGTTCTGCAAAGTTAATAAAAATTTTTGAAACCACAAACCCCTTCATGCCCTTTTACCAGCACTTCCTTCCCCGCGCCTTTTAACCGCCTGTAAAATAATCATTTAACCCTCACCTTGTACCCCTCTCATATTTCTTCTTGACCACATCTGACCAAATTTTTTTAGAAAAAAATCCCCAAATACTTGCACAGCTCAAAAAAACTAACTAACTTTGCACCGCAAAAGCAAAGAACCCCGGTTCTTTCGGTCCCATAGCTCAGTTGGTTAGAGCACCTGACTCATAATCAGGGAGTCCTAGGTTCAAGCCCTAGTGGGACCACAGCTATCAACCTAAATTCGCTGAATTTCAGCGAATTTTTTGTTGATTAGAGCGCCTGACTCTCCGTGTCTGCATACCGGCTGGGAGTCCTGTGTCTAAAAATATATGAGGCTGGTGGCGAGGGAGCTGCCGAGACTGTCTATAAGTACTATGACACGCTTACCCTCGTTTTGGAGAGGGTCTTGTCGACTGTCGTGCGGTCGAAGTCGGCGCCTCCGACGTAGCCTTTGAGTGAGATATTATATGCGATTTTCGGCATTGCGAAACTGTTTTTCACCACATAGTTACCGCCACATCATAATAGGAGAAAAGACACTGATTTCTCAGGAAAAAACGCTAACTTTGCCCTTAGAAATCAAGAACAAGCGTAGTATATGGCAAAACTTCAACTACCAGAGAGTCAAAATATAGAGTGTAAAGAAATATGGAAGGACGAATACCTGAAATGGGTATGCGGCTTCGCCAATGCCTCTGGTGGTTATATATTTATCGGAGTTGAGGATGAATCTTGTGAAATAGTTGGTGTCGATAATAGCAAACGACTTTTGGAAGATATTCCAAACAAAATCGTAACTACTCTTGGAATAGTTGTGGATGTCAATCTAAAACAAACGGATAGTTGTTCCTATATTGAAATATTTGTAAAGCCCAGCAATATTCCTATATCATATAAAGGTAGTTATCACTATCGTTCCGGCAGTACCAAACAAGAATTAAAGGGGGGCGGCACTTCAAGACTTTCTCCTTAAAAAAATGGGAAGGACTTGGGATGATGTAAGTATCGATGATGCAAGTATTGAAGATATAGACAGAGAGTCTATCGAATATTTCCTACGCAAAGGTATAGAGGCGCAACGCATACCTGAGAGCTTAGTGTCTGCCTCTACTGAAGAAATTCTTACATCTCTCCAACTTATAGACAAAAAAGGAAAACTGAAAAATGCGGCAATACTTCTGTTTGGAAAGAACCCGTTAAATTTTTCCACAGTGTCGAGTTTAAGATTGGCCGATTTGGTCAAGATGAATCTGGGGGCAGCGGCGTAATTCCGTGGCAGAGCTATC
>UMDL01014378.1_pt1 | contig 10661 bp, 6 predicted proteins | sample 1964481 | NCBI WGS metagenome assembly UMDL01 (sample SAMEA4835993, study PRJEB28245) | human gut metagenome | biome: gut microbiome; material: fecal sample | place: Denmark | collected 2008 | reverse complement strand
GGCTGCCGCCACAGTCTTGCTGATATTTGCCGTCTCACAATTTACCTTTCGGTTGACAGAATTTCTCATTTCTTTTAAGATACGCACATTTTCAAGATTCATCAGTGCCACATGTGCTTCCATGATATTTAACATATCCACGATCTGGGCACCTTCCTTTAAATATACGACCTGGTGTTTCTTTCGTTCTACGATCTTTGCTTCCATCTCAAAACTGTTGATTGCATCCTGAAGCTGTTTCGCCTGCGCAATTTCCCGGCAGACAATCTCAAAATGATAAGACTTATTCGGATCACTGATCGATCCACCTGCTAAAAATGCTCCCCGGATATATGCCCGCCTGCAACATGTCTGCTGCAGTAAAATACCATTTACCGTCTCTGTGATGTCTGCACACCTTAAAGACTGATTCCACATCTTGATTGTCTCAAGAATGCGTTCAGGTGGCAATGTATCTATCTCTTCTATATTAACATGGAACAGCTGTGCCAGTAACAGTCCATATTTTTCCTGCAGAAGCGGATTTTCCGAATCCAGCACATCTCCCGCATCCCCGATCAGCTGCTGACGCTTTCCGTCAAAAGCAACTAACGCCGCAAGTTCAGCGATCTGACAATGTCTGCTCTTTCCACTCTGCTTTGCTAACTCCTGTTTCACTTCACTTGAAAAAGACATCTTTTATTTTCCCCTTAAAGCATCTTTGCCAATATCACGATGCTCGATTTTCAGTCCATAACCCTTTTTCCCTGACAGACGTTTGTATAATTCATTTGCCAGTGTTACAGACCTGTGTTTTCCTCCCGTACATCCTATGGAGATCACAAGCTGATTCTTGCCCTCCGTAATGTAATTCGGGATCAGAAATTCCAGCATATCTTCGAGTTTGTCAAGAAAGACATTTGCTTCCTGAAACTGCATGACATAATCCTGAATTTCTTTATCATTTCCGGTCTTTGCCCGCAAGCCCTCCACATAATACGGGTTTGGTAAAAAACGGACATCAAATACCAGATCCGAATCAACCGGTATTCCATATTTAAATCCAAATGACAAAATTGTGATAAACAGATTCTTATAGTCCTGATTCTGTATAAATATTTTGTCCAACTCCGCTTTTAACTCTCTCGTCAAAAGCTGGCTTGTATCTATAATATAATCTGCGCGTTCCTTTAAAAACGCCAGACGCTTTCTTTCCTCTTCAATTCCCTTGTCCACGCGTTCGCCGCCCGCTAAAGGATGATTTCTTCTCGTTTCCTTATATCGTTTTACCAGAACAGAATCTTCGGCATCCAAAAACAGGATCTCGTATTCAACCCCATTATCCTTCATGTGGTCTAATACACCATGCAGCTCATCAAATGACTGTCCGCTTCTGATATCGATGCCGACTGCAACTTTCTGCAGTTCTGCGCTCTGTAATGTTGTAAGTTCCACAAACTTTTCCAGCAATGGGATCGGTAGATTATCCACGCAATAAAACCCAATATCTTCCATCATTTTTATCGCTGTACTTTTTCCTGCTCCTGACATTCCTGTTAAAATTACGAACTTCATCTTTTTTCTCCATTTCAAAACGCTTTGCGCGCATCCAAATCCTGTTTAAAATTCACCGATCATCTTAACTTCCGGCTCTAATCTGACACCAAACTTTTCTTCTACAATATCCGCTACATTCTGCATCAGGGTTCTTACATCTGCCGCTGTTGCATTTCCGCGGTTGATGACAAATCCACAGTGTTTTTCCGACACCTGCGCTTCTCCCACCAGATAACCTCTTAATCCCGCATCCATGATCAGTTTTCCTGCAAAATATCCTTCCGGTCTTTTAAATGTACTTCCCGCACTCGGATATTCAAGCGGCTGTTTTTCCACTCTCTGCTTCTTTAACTCCTCCATGCGGGCACGGATTGCTGTCTCTTCCCCGTGTTTCAGTTTGATCTTAGCTCCCGTTACAATGTAGCCTTTTTTTAAAATACAGCTTGTCCGGTAACCCAGTTCAAGCTCTTCTGCAGAAAGAATCTTCTCATTTCCTTCCTGATCTAAGACGGTCACGGCGGTTAAAATATCTTTCATCTCACCACCGTAAGCGCCCGCATTCATGACAACTGCACCACCGATGCTGCCCGGGATACCGGCAGCGAATTCCATACCGGTCAGTCCGTGATCCGCAGCACGGTTTGCTGTCTTTGACAGCAGCATTCCCGCACCCACGGTGATACAGTCGTCCTCCACACAAATCTCATCTTCTTTTGACAGCATCTCGATCACAAGTCCCCGGATCCCGCGGTCGCCCACTAAAAGATTGCTCCCGTTTCCGATGACCTGATACGGGACATCATACTTCCTGCACAGACGGATGACCGCCGCAAGCTCTGTTCCCTTTGGCTGCACTAAAATATCTGCCGGGCCGCCCACACGGAATGTCGTATGTTTTTTCATCGGTTCGTCCGTAAAAATTCTGTTTTCTGCTGTGACTGCTTTAAGTTCTGTCAAAAACTGCTGATTCATGCTTTCCTCAATTCTGTGGTCTTACGCTTCTTTTAAGAATGCGACATAACCGTTATATGCTTCATATAAGTCTACTTTGCTGATGAGTTCCCACGGAGCATGCATGTTTAATACTGCAACACCGCTGTCGATAACACTCATTCCATAGTTTGCCAGAATGTATGCGATGGTTCCACCGCCACCCTGATCTACTTTTCCGAGCTCTGCCGTCTGGAATGACACATTGTTGTTATCCATGATATTTCTTAAATATCCGACATACTCTGCATTGGCATCGTTAGAGCCGGATTTCCCTCTCGCTCCGGTGTATTTGTTAAATACAAGTCCTCTTCCAAAATATGCTGCATTGCGTTTTGTCATAACAGACGGATAATTCGGATCAAATGCAGCGGATACATCCGATGAAAGTACTTTGGAGTTTTTCAGGGCACGTCTTAATTTTAATTCCGAATAATCTTCTGCTGCATTCATGACCTCTGCAACGGTATTTTCGAAGAAACGTGACTGCATGCCGCTTGCCCCGACACTGCCGATTTCCTCTTTGTCTACAAGCAGGCAGACACTCGTGATCTCCGGTTTTTCCATTGCAAGCATTGCCATAAAGGAAGGGTATGCACATACTCTGTCATCATGTCCATATCCCATGATGATGCTGCGGTCAAAACCGTAATCTCTTGCCTCTCCTGCCGGAACGACCTCGATCTCTGCAGATAAGAAATCTTCTTCCTCTATATCATATTCTTTTGCAAGGATCTTCATGATATTTGCTTTTACTTTTTCTTTTGCAGCCTCTTTGTCATCGCCCGCTTCCTCTGCCGGAATACTTCCGATGATCAGATCAAGGTTCTCTCCCTCGATCACCTTCGCTGCCTTTTTCTCAAGCTGCTCTCCGGATAAATGGATCAAAAGATCGCTGACGCCAAATACCGGATCGCCCGGTTTGTCTCCGACATTGACTTTCACAACGGTTCCGTCTTTTTTGACGATCACGCCGTGCAATGCAAGTGGAAGTGTTACCCACTGGTATTTTTTGATACCTCCATAATAATGGGTATCTAACATTGCAAAATCCGTATCCTCATATAATGGGTCCTGTTTTAAATCCATACGCGGGGAATCGATATGTGCTCCGAGAATGTTCATTCCTTCTTCCATGCTCTTCTTTCCGATCACAAACATGGCGATTCCTTTTCCCATGTTATTCGCATACACACGGTCTCCGGCTTTTAATTTTGTTCCTTTTTCCAATACTTTATCCAGATTTACAAAACCTGCTTTCTCGGCTCTTTTTGCAAATTCTGTGGTACATTCACGCTCTGTTTTGCACTCAGAAATAAATTTTCTGTAATCCTCTGCAAACTGAAATACCTCTTCTCTTTTTTTGCCTTCCGGGTATTTCTCCCATGCGTTTTTTCTTTCCATGACTGATATTGCCTCCATTTATGCTATTCTTTTGACTCCGGGCTTTTACTCATCATCGTCCGAAGATTTTTTTGTGAGATTTTCCTGCACACGGCGGTAAAGCTCCTGTGCTGCATTGTATCCCATCTTTTTCTGTCTGTGGTTGACAGCCGCCGCCTCACAGATGACGGCAAGGTTACGTCCCGGACGGATCGGGAGTGAGTGACATACTACCTTGTTGCCAAGAAACTCTGTATATTCTTCCTCTAATCCAAGACGGTCGTACTCATTTTCTTTCTTCCAGTCCTCTAACTTGATCACAAGGTCGATCTGCTGTTTTTCCTTGACACATTCTACACCAAACAGTGTTTTCACATCGATGATTCCGATACCGCGAAGTTCGATAAAGTAACGTGTGATATCCGGTGACGTTCCGATGAGTGTATGCTCATTGATCTTGCGGATTTCCACCACATCATCCGTTACAAGACGATGTCCTCGTTTGATCAGTTCGAGTGCAGCCTCACTTTTTCCGATACCACTCTCACCCATGATCAGAAGTCCTTCGCCGTAGACATCTACTAAAACGCCATGGATTGTAATACACGGTGCAAGCTGTTCATTCAGACAATAAATAAGCTCTGCCATGAATTCGGAAGTACTGCGTTTTGTGCCAAGCACCGGAATATTTTTCTCCTCTGCAATTTTCAGGAAAGAATCATCCGGCCGCAGATCCCTGCAGAAAATAACACACGGAATATCATATCCCATAAATTCACTGTAAATCTTTTCACGTTTTTCCTCGTCTAACTGCTGCAGATATGTGTACTCTACCGTACCGATGATCTGAACCCTCGACTGTTCAAAGTGTTTAAAATAACCACTGAGCTGTAACGCCGGTCTGTTTACATCACTGATCATAATGCGATGTCCCTTTAATTCCATATCCGGCAGAAAATTACATAAATCCATGATCTGCGCGATCTTTGCTACTCCAACACCTTCCATATCCTTTGTCCTCTCCTAAACATATTTTTCGTAACGATTCTGACGACATTTTACCATAGATACCGGAATTCTTCAACTTGAATACCCGTGTTTATCTTCCCGAAAAAAAGAATAAACTGCCCGTGCCGCCTGCTCATTCATCGACTCTGTCTTTGCGAGTTCTTCCTCCGAAGCCTCACGGATCGCCTCAAGTGACTGGAACCGGCGCATTAAGGCTTTTCTTCGTGCCGAACCGATGCCCGGAATATCGTCAAGTACGGAATGTACCTGTTCTTTGCTTCTTAAAGATCTGTGATACTCGATGGCAAAACGGTGCGCTTCATCCTGGATCCTCGTGATCAGTTTAAAGCCCTCGCTTGTCCGGTCGATCGGTATCTCTTTATTCTGATAGTATAACCCTCTGGTGCGGTGATTATCATCCTTTACCATACCGCAGACCGGAATATTTATTTTCAGTTCATCAAGCACTTTTAATGCAATGTTTACCTGTCCGCGGCCGCCATCCATCATGATCAGATCCGGAAATCTTGTGAAACTTCCATATTCCTCTGACATTTCCCGTTCTGCAAGTTCTTTTTTCTCCTGCATACCGTGCGTAAAACGTCTGGTCAAAACCTCATGCATGGATGCGTAATCGTCCGGCCCTGTGATGGTTTTTAATTTGAATTTACGATAATCACTGCGTTTTGGTTTTCCCTTTTCGTAGACGATCATGGATCCTACCGTCTCAAAACCGTTGATGTTGGAAATATCAAATGCCTCCACGCGGGAAAGTCCCTCCATCCCCAGAAGATGCTCGATCTCTTTCATCGCGCCGATGGTTCTTCCCTCCTCGCGTTTGATTTTCTCGCGATCCTGGGAAAGTACAAGCTCTGCATTTTTCTGCGCCAGCTCTACCAATTTTTCCTTCATACCTTTTTGCGGAACACGGATATAAACCCTGGCTCCTCTTTTTTCAGTTAACCACTCGGCTAAGACCTCGTGATCCTCGATCTCCTCCGGCAGCATGATCTCCCTTGGAATAAATGGCGTTCCCGAATAAAACTGTTTTAAAAAAGTTGTTAAAATCTGGCTTTTGGTATCCTCTGTCCCGACCCTGACATAAAAATGATCCCTGCCGATCAGCTTTCCGTCACGGATGAAAAATACCTGCACCACGGCATCCCTGTCATCCGATGCAAGCGCGATGATGTCTTTATCCTCACCGTCGGTATGCGTGATCTTCTGTTTCTGCGCGATCTGGCGCACACTGCCTAAAAGCTCCCGGTATTCGATTGCCTTTTCAAATTCCAGATTTTCGGATGCCTCGTTCATTTTTTCTTCTAAGGATTTTAAGATCGGTGCATAGTTTCCATTTAAAAATTCGACGGCAGCATCGATTCTTTCCCGGTATTCTTCCCTGCTGATATAACCCTGACAGGGTGCCTGGCACTGATGGATATGGTAATTTAAACACGGGCGCTCTTTGCCGGTATCTCTCGGCAGTACACGGTTGCAGGTACGAAGCTGGTAAAGCTTATTGATCAGCTCGATCGTATCTTTTACTGCCCCCGCACTGGTGTATGGCCCAAAATATCTCGATTTGTCTTTTTTCTGCTGACGTGAAAAGAGTACCCGTGGGAAATCCTCACCGACCGTCACACGGATATAGGGATAAGTCTTGTCATCGCGCAGCATGGTATTGTATTTTGGACAATGTTCCTTGATCAGGTTGCACTCCAACACAAGCGCCTCTAATTCCGAGTCCGTAATAATATACTCGAAACGTGCGATCTGTTTTACCATCTGTGCCTTTTTGATGCCTTCATCATGACTCGGCTGGAAATACTGGTGTACTCTCTTTCGTAAACTGACAGCCTTACCGATATAGATGATCGCATCGTGGCTGTCATGCATAATATAAACTCCCGGCTGATCCGGGAGTTTTTTTAATTCTTCTGCGATGTTAAACATGAAACCTCATTCCTGCTCTGATCGTTCTGTTTATACTTATCCTGCTGATATTTATCTTATTTTTCAGCTTTTATTTCTGATACTTCTGCAGCGAAGCCTCTGCTGCGTTATTTCTGGTGTTCCTCATGTGCTGCTGTCTGATCGTCTACGACCTGATCAATAAAACTGCCCTTTTCCAAAGATACAGTATTCTGATCTTCCGCTGCACGTGAAGTTTCTGCTTCTGCCTGATTTTTTATTTCTGTCTGTCCTTCCGTTTTTGCATGTTCTTCTGTTTTCGCCTGCTCTAACGCATTTTTAGCATCCTCAGCCTGCTCGAAGAATGTTTTCTTCTCCTCTTTCTCCGGCTCCGGAATTCCCTTTAATTCACGGAAAATCTTCATAAATTCTTTTCCGGTGATCGTCTCATGCTCGTAGAGATACTCTGAAATCTTATCGAGAACCTCTCTGTTTTCCTCAAGCATGCGGTATGCTTCATCGTAGCTGTTGTTGATGATGGAAAGTACTTCCTGATCGATCTGTGCAGCCGTCTCCTCACCACAGATCAGTCCTGCACGGTTGTCTAAGTACTGGTTCTCAACCGTTGCCAGACACATCATACCAAATTTATCGGACATACCGTACTGTGTGACCATCGCTCTCGCGATCGAAGTCGCACTCTCGATATCGTTGGCTGCACCGCTCGTCGCAGAACCAAATACCAGCATCTCTGCCGCACGGCCTGCCATGTAGGTTGTGATCTTTGCAAGCAGTTCATCCTTGGTCTGCAGGTATTTTTCTTCTTCCGGTGTCTGTAATGTATATCCAAGTGCACCCATGGTACGTGGCACGATCGTGATCTTCTGTACCGGCTCGGTATTTTTCTGCAATGCTGTTACCATCGCATGACCGACTTCGTGATAAGATACGATCTTGCGCTCCTTATCGCTCATGATGCGGTCTTTCTTCTCTTTTCCACCGACCGCAACAAGCTCAAATGCATCAAACAGATCGGACTGGTTTACAAACTTTCTGCCATTTTTTACTGCGTTGATGGCAGCCTCATTGATCATATTTGCAAGATCAGATCCTACGAGTCCGGCTGTTGCCAGTGCAAGTGCATCAAGATCTACGGTCTCATCCATCATGACATCTTTGGAATGAACCTTTAATGTCTCTAAACGTCCCTTTAAGTCCGGTTTATCGACAATGATACGACGGTCAAAACGTCCCGGACGGAGTAACGCTTTATCAAGCACCTCCGGACGGTTGGTCGCTGCTAAGATAAGAAGTCCCTTAGATGTATCAAATCCATCCATCTCTGCCAGTAACTGGTTTAACGTCTGCTCACGCTCGTCATTGCCGCCGTAACGGGTATCACGGCTCTTACCGATCGCATCGATCTCATCGATAAAGATGATACATGGTGCCTGTTTCTGTGCTTCTTTAAACAGGTCACGCACACGGGATGCTCCGACACCGACAAACATCTCCACAAAATCAGAACCTGCCAGTGAGAAGAACGGAACCTTCGCCTCACCTGCCACTGCTTTTGCAAGCAGTGTCTTACCGGTACCAGGAGGTCCGACTAAAAGTGCACCCTTCGGCAGTTTTGCACCGATCTCGGAATATTTCTTCGGGTTATGCAGGAAATCAACAACCTCCTGTAAGGATTCTTTTGCCTCGTCCTGTCCGGCTACATCCTTAAATGTAACACCCGTCTGTTTTTCCACGTAAACTTTCGCATTGCTCTTGCCAACACCCATGGCACCGCCGCCCATACGCTTCATCAAAAATCCGAGCAGTACCCAGATCAGTACTAACGGGATCAGATAACTTAAAATACTGTAAATCCAGGTGGAAGTGTTGTCCGGGATTACTCCGTAAATTTCTACGCCTTTTTCTTTTAAAAGCGGGATCAGATCCTCGTCTGCCACACGTCCACAGTAATAAGTCGGCTGATATGGGCTTTTGTCCTTTGTCACCGGTGTGATGTCGATCTCATAAGATCCAATCTCTACGGATTTGACTTCCCCCGCCTCCACCTTTTCCAGAAATTCCGAGTAAGAAATTTCCTGTGTGCTCATCTGTGAAAAACGGTTCGACACCATGCTCATGACAAATAACACGATGAGAGAAACCAGGACAAATGCCATGATAAGCTGTCCATTGTGATTATCCCTGCCGCCGTTATTTCCATTTCCACCGCCGCCATTGCCGCCGTTATTGTTATAATTATTATTTCCATTATTGTAATTATTTGGTCCCTGGTTATCCATAATTTATCCTTTCCAAACATCTGCAGTATCTGCTGCATCTGGATTTTATCTGATATTCGTCAATATCTTCTTTATTATATTGAAAACAAAACGCAAAAGCAATACACAGTTGATGAACTTTTGATGTGTTTTCTAAATTATTTCTAAATTCACTTTTATCTTTTTTAAGTTTTGCTGGATTTTGCATAAACTTAGTTGTATACTATATGGGTTATAAAATACGTGAAATATTTTTTAATTTACTATAATTATGAGGAGGAAAACCCTATGCCTGTAAAATATGTCTTTGTCACCGGCGGTGTCGTTTCCGGTCTTGGTAAAGGTATCACGGCTGCTTCTCTCGGAAGATTATTAAAAGCCCGTGGATACAAGGTAACCATGCAGAAATTCGATCCGTATATCAATATCGATCCCGGAACCATGAACCCGATCCAGCATGGTGAGGTATTCGTTACCGATGACGGTGCAGAAACAGACCTGGACTTAGGACATTATGAGCGTTTTATCGATGAAAGTCTGACAAAAAATTCCAACGTGACCACCGGTAAGGTTTACTGGTCTGTGCTCCAGAAAGAGCGCCGCGGTGATTTCGGCGGAGGAACTGTTCAGGTGATCCCGCACATCACCAATGAGATCAAGAGCCGGTTTTACCGCAATTTCACTTCCGATGAGACACATATCGCTATCATCGAAGTCGGTGGTACCGTCGGAGATATCGAGAGCCAGCCGTTCTTAGAGGCGATCCGTCAGTTCCAGCATGAGGTCGGACACGAAAACGCGATCCTGATCCATGTCACACTGATCCCCTATATTAAGGCTTCCGGTGAGCTTAAGACAAAACCTACGCAGGCAAGTGTAAAAGAACTTCAGGGAATGGGTATCCAGCCGGATATTATCGTCTGTCGTTCCGAACATGAACTCGACCAGAGTTTAAAAGACAAGATTGCCCTGTTCTGTAACGTTCCAAACGGCAACGTACTTCAGAACCTTGACGTCGAGTACCTCTATGAGGCACCTCTTGCCATGGAAAAAGAAAATCTCGCCAAGGTTGCATGTAAAGCCCTGCATTTAGATTGCCCGGAACCGGATTTAAAAGACTGGGAAGCAATGGTAGATTCTCTCCGCCACCCGAACAAAGAAGTAAAAATTGCTTTGGTCGGAAAATATATTGCACTGCATGATGCATATATCTCTGTTGTGGAGGCATTAAAACACGGCGGAATTGCTGAGCGTGCTACCGTCGATCTCCACTGGATCGATTCTGAGACATTAAATGATGACAATGCAAAAGAACTGCTCGGCGATATGGCAGGTATCATTGTTCCGGGAGGATTTGGTTCCCGCGGTGTCGAGGGTATGATCTCCGCAGCAAAATACGCAAGAGAAAACAACGTTCCATACCTTGGTCTCTGCCTTGGTATGCAGGTAGCCATCATTGAATTTGCAAGACATGTCTGTGGATTCCATGATGCACACAGTGTGGAGCTTGACCCGAACACCACACATCCTGTCATCGCACTGATGCCGGATCAG
>UMDL01013391.1_pt1 | contig 10718 bp, 10 predicted proteins | sample 1964481 | NCBI WGS metagenome assembly UMDL01 (sample SAMEA4835993, study PRJEB28245) | human gut metagenome | biome: gut microbiome; material: fecal sample | place: Denmark | collected 2008 | reverse complement strand
ACCGTGCCCGCCGCCGCGTCGTCGGCTCCATCAAGTCCGTGCTGAACGAGGAGCGTCAGGCTGCTCAGGCCGCCATCTGGGACGGCATCGAGGTCGGCAAGCACTATGACGGCGTTGTCAAGTCCATGACCTCTTACGGCGTGTTCGTCGACATCGGCGGCGTGGACGGCATGGTTCACATCTCCGAGCTGAGCTGGAGCCGCATCAAGAACCCCGCCGAGGTCGTTTCTATCGGCGATCACCTCGACGTGTACGTCATCTCCTTCGACCCCGAGAAGCGCAAGATTTCCCTCGGCGTCAAGGATCGCACCCAGAACCCCTGGGATGTGTTCATGAACACCTACAAGGTCGGCGACGTTGCCAACGTCCGCATCGTCAAGCTGATGACCTTCGGCGCTTTCGCTGAGGTCGTTCCCGGCGTGGACGGCCTGATCCATATCTCCCAGATCGCTGACCGCCGCATCGACAAGCCCTCCGACGTCCTGTCCGAAGGCCAGATGGTCGACGCGAAGATCACCGCCATCGACGAGGAGAAGAAGAAGATCTCCCTCAGCATCCGCGCGCTGCTCAGCGGTGAGGAAGAGGCTCCTGTCGAGGAGTAATTTTCCCGAACTGAAAAGAGACAGGCTCCGGCCTGTCTCTTTTTTACGTTCTTTTTTACGCTGACACGTAAGAAAGACTTTGCAAACGGCGATCGGTATGCTATAATTGTTAAAGTTTCGACATAGTTCCGAAATGATAATCAAATTCACATACATACAGGAGGAATTATCCATGGATTACGCAGCGCTTTATCAGAAGAAGCTGACCTCTGCCGCGGAAGCCGTCAAGGTCGTCAAGAGCGGCGACTGGGTCGACTACGGCTGGTGCACCAACCATCCCTACACGCTCGACAAGGCTCTGGCCGCACGCCAGAATGAGCTCAAGGACGTCAAGGTCCGCGGCGGCGTGACGATGTGGATGCCCGAGATCTGCAAGGCCGAGGACGCCGGTGAGCACTTCACCTGGAACTCCTGGCATTGCAGCGGCATCGACCGCAAGATTATCTCCAAGGGCATGGGCTATTTCATTCCCATGCGCTACAGCGAGCTGCCGCGCTTCTACCGCGACGGCAACGCCACGGTCGATGTTGCGATGATCCAGGTCACGCCGATGGATAAGCACGGCAACTTCAGCTATGCGCTCGCGTGCTCTCACTTAGCCGACATGCTGGATGCCGCCAAGACTGTCATCGTCGAGGTCAACGAGAACCTGCCGTGGGTTTACGGCCTCACCGGCTGCGAGATCAACATCAAGGACGTCGACATGGTTGTGGAAGGGGAGAATCCTCCCGTTGCGCAGCTCGGCGCGGGCGGTGCCCCCACCGAGGTCGACACTGCGGTCGCCAACCTTGTCGTGCCTGAGATTCCGAATGGCGCGTGCCTCCAGCTCGGCATCGGCGGCATGCCCAACACCATCGGCTCGATGATCGCGCAGTCTGACCTCAAGGACCTGTCCGTTCACACCGAAATGTATGTCGACGGCTTTGTCGACATGGCCCTCGCCGGCAAGATCACCGGCAAGCACAAGCAGCTCGACAAGGGCCGTCAGGTCTTTGCCTTCGCCGCCGGCACGCAGAAGCTCTATGACTACATGGATCGCAATCCCGAGGTCATGGGTGCGCCGGTCGACTATACGAACGACGTGTTTGTCATCTCCCAGATCGACAACTTCATCTCCATCAACAACGCCATCGACTGCGATCTGTTCGGTCAGGTGAATGCCGAGTCCGCCGGCATCAAGCACATCTCCGGCACGGGCGGCCAGCTCGACTTTGCGATGGGCGCGTACCTCTCCAAGGGCGGCAAGAGCTTCATCTGCATGTCCTCGACCGTCACGGGCAAGGACGGCACGGTCAAGAGCCGCATCGTTCCCACGCTGACGCCGGGCTCCATCTGCACCGACCCGCGCTCCTGCACGCACTACATCGTCACCGAGTATGGCATGGTCAACCTCAAGGGCCTTTCGACCTGGCAGCGTGCCGAGGCGCTCATCGGCATCGCGCATCCCGACTTCCGCGAGCAGCTCATCGCCGACGCGGAGAAGATGCACATCTGGCGCCGCAGCAACAAGTAAGCAATCAATCGTTCTTCCGTCACGTGGGCTTTCCTGAAAAGGGGAGCCCACATTTTTTCGAAAATCCACCTCGTTTCCATTTTTATGCGATATTTCATCAAAAATCGCTTGAAAATGATGGCAAAGTACGTTATACTATGTATGGGGAATTATTTCCTCTTGTGTGTTTGTGTTGTTTTTCTTTTCCATCGCACGGAAAACCGGGGCGAATGCCGGATTGGCATTCTGCCTGAAGGGAGGTGGGCATAGAATGTTTCAAGTGGGAGATAAGGTCGTGCACCCGATGCACGGCGCCGGTGTGATCGACAGCATTGTCCGCGAAAAGATCAGCGGCAAAGCAATGGATTTTTACGTCTTCAAAATGCCCATTTCCGGGCTAACGCTCAAGATCCCGACCGAGAATTCCACGGCCATCGGCATCCGCGCCATCAAGACGAGAAGCGAGATCGAAGAGGTCATCGCGCGCATTCCCAAGCTCGGCGTCGACATGACGGCGAACTGGAACCACCGCTACCGCGAGAATATGGATCGCCTGAAAAGCGGCAATCTCGACGAGGTCAGCGCCGTCATCAAGGCGCTGATGCATCGCGACAGCACGCGCGGACTATCCAACGGCGAGCGCAAGATGCTGCACATTGCCAAGCAGATCCTCGTATCAGAGATCGTCCTGGCAGAAGACGTGGAGTATCCCGAGGCTGAGGGGCGCGTCAACGCCGCGATGCTGTTAAAGGAGAGCGATTGAGTCCATGAGCCTGCTGCAAAAGATGTTCGGCAAGCGCCAAAAGCGCACTCACCCGTACTGCGCCGCGCTGATTGCGGCCGCCGGAAGCTCCACGCGCTACGGCGGGGAGAACAAGCTGTTGCAACCCCTTGACGGCATCCCCGTCCTTGTGCGCACACTGCTCACGATCGACCGCGTGGAGGGCATCGACGAGATCGTCATCGCTGCGCGGGAGGACGAGCTGCTGCCTTATGCTGAGCTCTGCAAGACCTTTGGCCTCAGAAAACCCGTAAAGGTCATCGTCGGCGGCGCAACGCGGACAGAGTCCGTGCTGCGCGCGGCGCTCGAGGCCTCGCCCGAGACGGAATTTTTCGCCGTGCAGGACGGTGCGCGTCCGCTCGTCACCGTCGAGCTCATCGACGAAGTGCTCGACGCGGCAAGAGTTTATCTCGCCGCCGCGCCCGCCGTTCCGGTGCGCGACACCATCAAGGTCGCGCACGACGGCATCGTCGAGCGCACGCCCGATCGCAGCGCGCTCTTCGCCGTGCAGACGCCGCAGGTCTTCGCCGCCGACCTTTTGAAGGCGGCGCTCCAGTCCGCGATTGCGGACGGCGCGACTATTACGGACGATTGCTCCGCTGTAGAGCGGATGGGCAAGGAAGTCCACTTGACAGAGGGCAGCGAGGAAAACATCAAGATCACCACGCCGGTCGACCTTGCGATCGCAGAAGCAATTTTACAGCGCAGAGGGGAATGAACCTTTCCCCTCTGCCTTTTCTTGAAGAAAGGACCCATACCATGACGAATTTACGCATCGGGCACGGCTACGACGTGCACCGCCTGACCGAGGGCCGCGCACTGATTTTAGGCGGCGTGACGATCCCCTACGAAAAGGGCCTGCTCGGCCATTCGGACGCTGACGTACTGACCCACGCCGTGATGGACGCGCTGCTCGGCGCGGCGGCGCTCGGCGATATCGGCAAGCTCTTTCCCGATTCCGCCGACGAGTTTGCTGGCATCTCGAGCTTAGAGCTGCTGCGGCGGGTGAAGCTGCACCTCGCCGCCGCGGGGTACGACGTCGTCAACATTGACGCAACGATCCTGGCGCAGGCACCCAAGCTCGCGCCGTACCGCGAGCAGATGCGCTCGAATATCGCGCGTGAGCTCCAGATTGATGTCTTGCGCGTGAGCGTGAAAGCCACGACCGAGGAACACCTCGGCTTCACCGGCAGCGGCGAGGGGATGGCCGCCCACGCTATCGCGCTCCTTGAGCGCGCGGACAACTGAATCAAAACCGCTTCGGACGGACGCTTTTTCTGAGCGCCCGTCCCTTTTCGCCCGCACACCGCCGCCGCGCACGCATATCATGCTGTGAGGGGGAATCGGTATGGACTATTATCTCTTTGCCGCGCGCTCAGTCACCCATGCCCAGCGCATGGCGCGGCTTTTGAGCGACGCGGGTATCTCTGCCAAAATCCGCCGCGCGGGCGCTGCGATCACCGAGCGCGGCTGCGGCTATACGCTGGAAATCCCGCGCCGCCACGCGGCGCGCGCCATGCAGGCCTGCCGCACGGGCGGCGTGCTGCCGGTCAAGGTGCTTTTCGTCTCGGATGACGGCATGCAAGAGGTGGCGCTATGATCTATCTCGACAGCGCCGCCACGACGTTTCAAAAGCCCGCTGCGGTGCAGCGGGCCGTCGTGCGGGCGATGCGCACAATGAGCTCGCCCGGGCGTGGCGGGTATGCCGCGGCGCAGCAGGCCGACGAGCTGCTGTTTCGCTGCCGCAGCGCAGCCGCGGAGCTCTTCTCCGTGCCGTCGAGCGAGCAGGTCGTTTTCACGATGAACGCGACGCATGGACTGAACATCGCCATCAAGAGCCTTGTCCGCCCGTGCGGGCGAGTTGTCGTCTCAGGCTATGAGCACAACGCCGTCACGCGGCCGCTGCACGCGCTGGGCGCGGAGGTCATCGTCGCCGCCGCGCCGCTTTTTTCGCCGCAGGAGACGGTCGAAGCCTTCGAGCGCGCGCTTGCGCATGAGCCCGATGCCGTTATCTGCACGCATGTCTCCAATGTCTTCGGCGCTATTTTACCAATTGAGCGCATCGCGCAGCTCTGCCGCGGCGCAAGCGTGCCGCTCATCATCGACGCGTCTCAATCCGCGGGCTCGCTTCCGATCGACTTTTCCGCGCTCGCGCCCGCATTCCTTGCCATGCCGGGGCATAAAGGACTTTACGGCCCGCAGGGGACGGGGCTGCTGCTCTGCGGCAGCGACGCGCTCCCGCTCATTGAGGGCGGCACAGGCAGCGAATCGCTGCGTCAGAGCATGCCGGACTTTCTTCCCGACCGTCTGGAGGCAGGGACGCACAACGTTCCTGGCATCGCGGGGCTCGAAGCGGGCATCGCCTTCGTGCGCGCGCAGCGCCCGGAGCGCATCCGGCTCCACAGCCGCGCGCTCATCCGTCGAGCAGGAGAGGGCCTCGGCAAAATTCCAAATGTACACGGATTTCTCTCGCCGGAGGCAATCTTGCAGGCAGGGGTCTTATCGTTCACGGTGGACGGCCTTTCGCCAGAAAGTGTCGCCGAGGAGATGGCAAAGCGCGGTATCGCGCTGCGCGCGGGGCTGCACTGTGCGCCGTTCGCGCACAAAACGGTGGGCACTTTGCCCGACGGAACGGTGCGGCTGAGCGTTTCCGCCTTTAATCGCGAAAGCGAGATCGACACGTTTCTTTCCTCTCTGCGCGCGATCGCGGCAGGTCAGGCAAAAAACTGAGATTTCATAGAAAATTCATCGCTCTACCGTTGCAATTTGGAGTGTTTCATATTAGAATAAGTAATAATTATTGCTTAAGGGGAGCGTGCCTATGGAATTTGTCATGCCCATTCTGGAAGGCGCGTGGCGCTATGTGCTCACGCTCAGGATCTCGGACTATCTTGATATCGCGCTGATGGCGTATGCGATCTATTGGCTTTTAAAGCTCGTCGGCACGTCGAAGGTCGAGAGCGTCGGCAAGGTGATTTTGCTGTTCCTGCTGGCGCTGATGCTCTCGGACGCGTTCTCGCTCAACGGAATTTACTTCCTTTTGAGCCATATTCTCTCACTCGGTGCGCTGGCGCTCATCGTGCTCTTCCAGCCCGAGATCCGCCGCCTCATCGATCAGCTCGGCTCGAGCCGCTGGCGCTCGTTCAACCCCTTCGCGCGCACGCAGCAGGTCTCGGCCATTGAAAACGCCATCGCGCAGACGGTGCTCGCCTGCACGGAAATGTCCAAAACGCGCACGGGCGTTCTCATCGTCTTCGAGCGTGAAATGGCGCTGGACGACATCGCCCGCACGGGCACGATCGTCGACGCGCGCGTGAGCAGCGAGCTTCTCAAAAATATTTTCTTCGTTAAGGCGGCCATGCACGACGGCGCGGTCATCATGCGTGACGGGCGGCTGCTCGCGGGCGGTTGCATGCTGCCGCTCTCGAAAAACGTGAACCTGAGCCGCGACCTTGGCATGCGTCACCGTGCGGGCATCGGCATGAGCGAGAATTCCGACGCGGTCGTCGTCATCGTCTCGGAGGAGACGGGAACGATCTCCGTCGCCATCGGCGGCCTCTTAAAGCGCCACCTGATGCCCGAGACGCTCGAAAAGCTGCTCATCAATGAGCTTGTCCCGCAGGAGCCCACCGAACAGGACGACAAGCTCCACATGAAGCTCTTGAAGCTCCTCAGTGCCGGAAAGGGGGACAAGGACGATGAAAAGTAAGCGCCGCAAGATCTTCTACGTTGCATTGTCCATCCTCATCGCGGCTACGATCTGGTTCTACGTGAACAACAAGGAATCCGTGACCGTGTACGTCCATGACGTGCCGATCGAATTTCTCAACGAGGACACGTCGCTTGCCGACAAGGGCCTCATGCGCATCAGTGGGGACGAGGATATCACCGTCGATTTAAAGCTCCAGATGCCGCGCAACGTCGTCTACGACTTTGACACGAGCGAGCTGCGGCTCGTGAGCGACCTTTCGACCATCACCTACGCGGGCAAGCAGTCCGTCAGCTACACGATCCTGTACCCTTCGAAGGTCTCGTCGAGCAGCGTGAAGGTCGAATCGCCGACCATCCGCACCGTTCAGGTCGAGATCGGCGAGCTCAACAAGAAGGACATCGAGATCCGCTGCAAGGTCGTCGGCAATGTGGCCGAGGGCTACATCGCCGGCACGGTCGAGATGCTGCCCGAAACGCTCGAGGTGCGCGGCCAGCAGGCTGACATCATGCAGATCAGCTACGCGCAGGTCACGCTCGACATCGAAAATGCATCCTCCACGGTCGTGGAGCTGCTCGACTATGAGCTCTATGACTTCAACGACCAGCTCATTGAGAGCAAGAACATCCATCCCATGAGTGAAAACGTGCAGGTGACGATGCCGGTGCTCAAGGTGAAGGACGTTCCGCTGACCGTCAACTTTATCGAATCCGCGGGCTCGCGGCTCGAGAATTACACCTATACGCTCAGCCACAGCAGCATCACCCTTTCCGGTGATGCGACGCAGATGGCAGGCATCAGCGAGATCTCGCTCGGCACGCTCGCGCTTGAGGACGTGCAGGGCTCGGAGACGCTGACCTATGACATTCTCATTCCCGACGGGGTGAACAACTTAAGCGGGATCACAAGCGCTACGCTCACGATCAGCAGCGGCGACATCAGCACGAAAGAGGTCGAGGCGACGCACTTCAGCTACGAGAATTTCTCAGGCGATCACACCGTCACCGTCGTGACCTCGTCACTGCCCGTCACGCTGCGAGGCTCCGCAAGCGACCTTGAGGCCATCTACGGGCGCGAGGTCCACGTCATTGCAGACCTATCCGACATCGCCGCCGACAGCGGCAGCTACACCGTTCCCGCCCGCATCGAGGTGAGCGGCTACGACGTGGGCGCGGTCGGCACTTACGAGGTCACCGTTCACATCAACTAAGCCAATTCGCAAAAGGAGACAGCATGACTCAGATCGCAACAGTAGAAAAAATCCTTCCCGGCGGCATGGCGGAGATCTCCGTCCCGCGCAAGTCCGCCTGCGGCCACGACTGTGAAGAGTGTGCGGGCTGCGGCGTATCGGGTGCAAGCGTGCGCGCTGTCGCGCGCAACGACGCCCACGCGGAAGTTGGACAAAAGGTTGTGGTCGAGAGCAGCACGAAGAATCTGCTCGGCGTGATGCTCCTCGTCTATCTTCTGCCGATCGTGCTGTTTCTTGTCGGCTACTTTGCGACCGGCGCGCTCGAAAGTGAGGGACTGCGCTACGCCGTCGCCATCGCGGCGTTTTTAGTCGGCATCATCCCCGCGATCATCTGCGACCGCCGCACGAAGAAAAACGGCAAGCTGACGTTCACCATCGTGCGTCTTTTCTAAGGCATGTTTGGTTACATCAGGCCGTCCAAGCCGCACCTCAGCGAGCAGGACGAATCGCGCTTCCAGTCCGTTTACTGCGGGCTGTGCCACGAGCTCGGGCGAAAGTACGGCTTTGCCGCCCGCTTTGTGCTGAATTTCGACTTCACGTTCCTTGCTATTCTGCTCTCCGACGCGCAGGAGCCGGAATGCGAGAGTTGCCGCTGCGCGGCGCATCCGTGCAAGGCACAGTGCGTCATGGCGCACACCGTCGCGCTCGAAACGGCGGCAGACCACAGTCTGGTGCTCGCCTGGTGGCAGCTTCGCGACCATATTGAAGACCACGGCTTTTTCAAAGCCATCCCATACCGGCTCGCGGCGCTTTTGCTGCGCGGCGCTTACCGCAAGGCGAGGATGTTCGTGCCGGAATTTGATGCTTCCGTGCAGCGGCACCTGAATGATCTGCACCAGCGCGAGCGGGAGCACTGCGCCTCGCTCGATCAGGCCGCCGAGCCTTTCGCCGCGCTGATGGCGGACATCGCCGACTGTGTCGATGACGAGATGCGGCGGCGCGTGATGAAGGAAATTTTCTACCACCTCGGCCGCTGGATCTACTTGGTCGACGCGGCAGATGACTTTGAAAAGGACGCGCACTCGAATTGCTACAATCCGCTGCGCTATCGCTATGAGCTTGATGGCGACAAGCTGGACGAGCAAAGCAGGGAAGCCGTGGCCGCCTCGCTCGACCTCTCCGTGCACCGCATGGCGAGCGCTTACGCGCTGCTCTCCTGCGGCGTGTGGACAAGCATTTTAGACAGCATTTTTTACGAGAGCCTTTATGGGATCGGCAATGCCGTTCTCAAGGGCACGTATCATAAGCCCCCGCGCAGAATACACTTCCGCATCAAGGCGGAGAAAAACGAGGAAACCGTATGAATGACCCCTATCAGATCCTAAATATCCCGCCGACGGCGACTGACGAGGAGGTCAAGCGCGCTTACCGCGACCTTGCCCGCAAATACCACCCGGACAATTACCACGATAACCCGCTGGCCGATCTCGCGCAGGAAAAAATGAAAGAGATCAACGAGGCCTATGACCAGATTCAGAAGCAGCGCAAGGCGTCTTCCGCCGCCTCGCAGAGCCACTCCTACGGCTACGGCAGCGGGAATAGCTATGGCAACTCCGCTTACGGCGGCGCCTATGGAGCGGGCTCGCTCAATCAGGTGCGCATGGCGATCAACCGCGGCGATATCTCGCTCGCTGAGCGTCTCTTAAGCGGCGTGAGCGACCACAACGCGGAGTGGAACTTCCTGATGGGCGTGGTCTGCTCGCGGCGCGGCTGGATGGACGAGGCCAAGCGCTATATGGAGACCGCCGTGCAGATGGACCCGAACAATCCAGAGTATCAGAACGCGCTCTCTGCGCTGACCGGGACGGGCTACCGGCCCAACGGCTTCCGCTCGGTCCACACGGCCAATTTTGATGACAGCGCGTGTCTGCGCTGCTGCGCGGCATGGTCGTGCTGCACGCTCTTTAGCGGCGGCGGATGCTATTTACTGCCCTGCATTTACTACTGATTTTTGTTTAATCCTGTACTTTTCAGTTTTGTGTTTTTACTATATCATGGAGGAGAAGAATCGTGGTCAAAAGTATGACTGGCTATGGAAGAGCCAAAAAAACGCTCTCCAATCGCGATATCACCGTCGAGGTGCGCTCTGTCAACAACCGCTATCTCGACTGCACGGTGAAGCTGCCGCGCGCCTACATCTTCGCGGAGGACGCCATCAAGGGGCGCGTGCAGAAGGCCATCTCGCGCGGCAAGGTCGATGTGTTCGTCACCATCGACTCGACCGGCGCGGATGAAGAGGTCGTCGTGGTCAACGAGGGTCTGGCCCGCAGCTATTTAGAGGCGCTGCGCAAGCTCTATGAGATCGATGGCGGGAATTACCTTCAAAAGCAGTCCTACGCGGCGGACCTCGCCCGCATTCCGGACGTGCTGACCGTCACGAAGGCGGAGGAGGACCTGGAGTCCGTTGGCGCGGACATCTGCGAGGTGCTCGACGAAGCGCTCGCGTCCTATAACCAGATGCGCGCGACGGAGGGGAAGAAACTGGCTGAGGACATCGGCGGCAGGCTCACGACCATCGAAACACTCACCGGCAAGGTCGAGGAGCGCTCGCCCGAAACGGTACGCGAGTACCGCGAGAAGCTGACCGCGCGCATGCAGGAGGTCCTGCAGAGCACGACGATCGACGAATCGCGCATCCTGACCGAGGCCGCCATCTACGCCGACAAGGTCGCCGTGGATGAAGAGACCGTGCGTCTGCGCTCGCACGTGTCGCAGCTGCGCGACATGCTGCTCTCCGACGAGCCCATGGGCCGCAAGATGGACTTTCTTATTCAGGAGGTCAACCGCGAGAGCAACACCATCGGCTCGAAGTGCAACGATGTCGCCATCGCGCGCGATGTGGTCGCGCTCAAGGCGGAGGTCGAAAAGATCCGCGAGCAGGTGCA
>UMDL01000661.1_pt1 | contig 10812 bp, 10 predicted proteins | sample 1964481 | NCBI WGS metagenome assembly UMDL01 (sample SAMEA4835993, study PRJEB28245) | human gut metagenome | biome: gut microbiome; material: fecal sample | place: Denmark | collected 2008 | reverse complement strand
GTGCTTCCACACCCGCAAACGTGCGACCAAGAAAGGCCCTCAATCCGGTGCAGAGGCTGAAAGCTATCACGGCGTCGCCGAGAGGACGTGTGAAGATGTCGCCCGGAGCCACATCGTAAAACCGCTTCATGGCCTCCTCAATGAGTTGCCTCGGCGCTTCGGGCGGAAAAAGGAGTTGCTGCGGGGTGTCGAGCAGCAGCCGGCAGTCGTAGTCTTCAAGCAGCAGGCTGTTGTCGTAAACGGCGTTTTCTATTTGCTTGAGCGTCTGTTCGGGCTGCGGAGTCCATGTCGACGTTATGGCAAGCACAGGAGCCTCCGTGCGTGTGCCGTAAGGCTCAAACCATGCCTGCAGCCGCCCGGCTCCTAAAGTGAGGATAAGATTATAGCGCCGCGGGTCTGCATAGCGTTTTAATTCTTCGTTGGTCATCTTAATCAGAATCAAGTTTCACTTTGCAGCTGCTGTTTTTCTCTACAGTTACCTTCTTTGCGTGAAATTTCGTTGCATATATCTCGCCACCGGTGGATGCCGTGAAGAGAGCTCTTGAGGCTTTGCCCTCCAACGTTGCCGACGCATAGGTGCTTACCACCGATCGGAAAGTTTTGCACTGTATGCTCCTCAGCGTGCTTGTGGCGGAGGATGTTGATGTCAGTTCCACCACATCGGCATTCAGGTCATTCACCGTCAGCGTGCCTGTCGACGAGGCCGTTACCGTGGCAAAGCCGTTGTCCGAGCAGTTCAGCATTCCCGTAATGTCTACCGTAGCGCTGCTCTGGCTGCTTATCTGTGCCGTTGAGGTGGTAACGGTGCCTATTTTAGTTTCCGAGGCGCTGGAGCAGGTGAGCCGGCAGAGAGGGGCCGACAGAGTCTGTGCCGAAAACTCCGAAGCCGAGTTGGTGCGGATGTCGCAGTTTTTGTCACACAGCACCGTGGTGATTTTAAATTCCGAGGCCGAATAGAGGTCTATGATGAAGTCGTTTGCCTCAACCCTGTCAATCTTCAACTCCGAGGCAGACATGGACGTGGCCCTGAACTGGTCGCACTTTACCACAGGCGCCCGGAATTCACTGGCTGTTGACAGGTCAAGCGAAAAATCGTTGCGAGTGATGAGGGGCTTGGAGGTGGTGAACGATGCGCTCATCTTCAGAGTTACCCCCTGAAGGTCGGGTGTGGAGCAATAAATCTTTACATCACAGTCGTCGCGGTTGATATTCCTCCGGCTATATCTGTCTTTGCGCGAATAAGACAGAGTGAGCACTCCGTTGCGGTTTATCACCTTGACGTTCTTCACCACATTCTGTGAACCGGTGATTTTTATGTCGCCCGCTTTGCCGGGCTTGAAAATCAGCTCTATGGGACCTTCGCAGACAACTGAGTGAAAAGAACCGACCTTCTTTACCGTGCGGCGCGTTGAGCGGTCGTCTGATTTTTCGGTCTCCTCTTCCTCCACACAGTCGTTTTCAATAATCACGGTGGTGTTGCCCCGGTGGGTCACGCTCCTTGTTTTGCGGGCAAAGACAAAGTAGGGCACAGCGGCCATTATCGCCACTGCTAAACATATATGTATGATCCTCGATTTTTTCATTTTATCGGAAATGCTTTATATGTTTATGACGACAAAGTTACTAATTAATTACAGCAATGACAAATAATCGGCGAAAAATTCGTAACTTTGCGGCCTGATAGAATATGTGCGCGTTTTACATGATAGAAGCGCGGACGCAGAGAAAACATTTTTAAGCTTATGAAAGCATACGTTTTTCCCGGACAGGGTGCCCAGTTTACAGGTATGGGTAAAGAACTCTACGAGAATAATCCGCAGGCCAGAGAACTGATGGAGAATGCCAACGAGGTATTGGGTTTCCGCATCACAGACATTATGTTCGAGGGTAGCGAAGAGGACCTGAAGCAGACCAAGGTGACGCAGCCTGCCGTGTTCCTCCACAGCGTTGTTCTGGCTCTCACCGACCCGGATTTCGCCCCCGACATGACGGCGGGCCACAGCCTCGGTGAATTTTCGGCCATGGTAGCCGCCGGAGCCTTGAGCTTTGAATCGGCTCTGAAGCTGGTGAGCGCCCGCGCTCAGGCCATGCAGAAAGCCTGCGAGATGGAGCCGTCGACAATGGCTGCCGTGCTTGCCCTGCCCGACGAGAAGGTGGAAGAGATATGCAGCGAGGTGCCCGGTTGCGTGGCAGCCGCCAACTACAACTGTCCCGGCCAGGTGGTCATTTCCGGTTCTGTAGCCGCCATTGACGCTGCCTGCGAGAAGATGCTCGCCGCCGGTGCCAAGCGCGCCATGAAGCTCAAAGTGGGCGGTGCCTTCCACAGCCCCCTCATGGAGCCGGCACGCGTTGAGCTGGCCGAAGCCATTGAGAACACCGAGTTCATGCAGCCGCGCTGTCCCATTTACCAGAACGTGGATGCCAAGCCTCATACCGACCCAGCCGAAATCAAGGCAAACCTCATCAAGCAGCTCACCTCTCCGGTGCGCTGGACTCAGAGCGTGAAGCAGATGATTGCCGACGGTGCCACGGAGTTTGTGGAGTTAGGTCCCGGCAAGGTGCTTCAGGGCCTGATTCGCAAAATTGACCGCAACGTTGAGGCCGAAAGCCGTCAGTAAGATGAACGTAGCTATTGTAGGAGCCAGCGGCGCCGTAGGTCAGGAGCTGCTGCGGGTGCTCGATGAGCAGAACTTCCCGGTCGACAGCCTGCGTCTGTTCGGCTCCAAGCGCAGCGCTGGCCGCTCGTATGCCTTCCGAGGCAATGAATATGTTGTGGAGGAACTCACCGACAATCCGGAACTCTTTGAGGGTGTGGACATTGCCTTCACTTCCGCCGGCGCTTCTGTGTCGAAGAAATATGCATCTGTCATCACTGCCCGCGGCGCTGTGATGATTGACAACTCATCGGCTTTCCGCATGGATGCCGATGTGCCTTTGGTTGTGCCGGAAGTGAATGCCGAGGATGCCCTCGACCGCCCGCGCAACATCATCGGCAACCCCAACTGCACCACAATTCAGATGATGGTGGCTTTGGCCCCCATACACCGTCTCAGCCCCATAGAGGCAATTCATGTGGCCACCTATCAGGCAGCTTCGGGCGCCGGTGCCACAGGCATGGCCGAACTGGAGCAGCAAATCACCGATTATGCCGCCGGCCGCGAAATTAAAGTGCAGAAATTCCAGGCTCAGCTGCTCGGCAACCTCATCCCTCAGGTGGATGTCTTCCTCGACAACGACTATACCAACGAGGAGATGAAGATGGAGCGCGAGAGCCGCAAGATTCTCCATGCCCCCGAGCTGAAAGTGTCGGCAATGTGTGTGCGTGTCCCTGTTATGCGGGCTCACAGCGAAGCCGTTTGGGTGCGCACTGCCGAGCCGCTGGAAGTGGCAGACGTGCGCAACGCTATGGCCAAGGCTCCCGGATTGGTAGTGGTTGACGACCCGGCACAGGGCCGTTATCCCATGCCGCTGCACAGCGCAGGCCTTGACCCCGTGTATGTGGGCCGTCTGCGTCGCGACCTCACCGACCCCCGCGGACTGACACTCTGGGTGGTGGCCGACCAGATTAAGAAAGGTGCCGCGCTCAATGCCGTGCAGATAGCTCAGTATCTGCTTGAAAAAGGCAGCGTGAAAGCCTGAACACAAAACCTCATATCACATCCGGCAATGCCTGCAAACTTTTGGGCGTTGCCGGTTGTTTCTTAAAAAAGATTAAAACTATGAAACGCATAATATTGCTTTTAGGCATTCTTGCACTGAGCATTGGCGCGGCAACGGCTCAGAACTCGTTGCCTGCTCCCGGCTCGGGTTCCATAACACCTCCCGCCGGAGGCTACGGCGGCGGTTACGGCCCCGGTCCGGTGGCTCCTCCGCCACCCCCTGCATGGGGCTCTCCCTGGGATTACGGATGGAACGGATACTACGGCTATAACCCTTACACCACGGTTTATGTGTCGCCCACATATCAGGATAACGGCAAGGTAAATGTGGTTGGTGTGGGCTATGACGACGAAGGCGTTTGGCGCACGGTGCCCATGTCTGTGGAATATAACTACAACGGCACGCGTTACAGCGCTACTGTGCTGACCGCCTGGGATCCGTGGACCGATTCCTGGAACACAAACCTCGATGTGCCGGCCATAAACACCTCTTATACCCTTAACGGGCAGAGTTACGAGTTTTATGTGGTGCTGAGCACAGGCACTTATTACTTCAACCTCTGATTCAACCTCTGAAAAGACCATACCTGAAGTTCCGGTAACGACCGGGTTTTTCAGCGAAAAAGCAACAAAAAGGCGGCACTGTGTGAAGAATTTACACAGGTCGCTTTTTTTTGTTACCTTTGCAGTCGGAATGAGGCTGATAAAGAGACTTCACTGGCTGGTGCTGAAAAGCTTCCTGCCGCTGTTCGCGATGACGTTCTTCATCGTGCTTTTTATCGTGCTCATGCAGTTCCTGTGGAAGTATGTAGACGAATTGGTGGGCAAAGGGCTTGAAATTTCGGTCATTGCCGAGCTGTTCTTCTATGCCGCCGTGAGCATGGTGCCCATGTCGCTGCCGTTGGCGATTCTGCTGGCGTCGCTGATGACGTTCGGCAATTTCGGCGAGAAATTCGAGCTGACGGCCATGAAGGCTTCGGGCATAAGTCTGCTGCGTGTGATGATGCCCCTCATTATTTTGGTAAGCAGCATCAGCGTGGGGGCATTCTTCTTTCAGAACGATGTGCTGCCGCGCGCGCAGGTGAAGATGTGGACGCTCCTCTTCTCCATAAAGCAGAAATCGCCCGAAACGGAAATCATACCCGGCGTCTTCAACTCGCAGATTCCCAACTACAACGTCTTCGTAAAAGACAAGGACCAGAACACGGGTATGCTGCGCGGCGTGATGATTTATGGCGTGAGCGGCGGCGGCGCAAACGCCACTATCCTTGTGGCCGACAGCGCTCATCTCTCGCTGACAAAAGACCGGCGTTATATGTTCCTGCATCTCTTCAACGGCGAACAGTTTGAGAACCTGCGCGAGCAGCTCCCCGGCGACCGCAATGTGCCCTTCCGCCGCGAGGAATTCCTTGATAAGCAGGTGCTTATACCCTTTGACGTGAATTTCAATCGCCTCGACGACGACCAGATGCGCAAGCAATATGTGGGCAAGAACATCAGCGAACTGCGTCAGACAATCGACTCGGTGTCGGCCAAGGTCGATTCCGTGGGCGATGTCTATGCCGTGGAACTGCAGATGCTGCGCTACGGCGGGTTGACAAAAGATATAGAACGCGGCACCAACAAGCCCATGCCTTACCGGCCTGTTGCCATGCCTGCCAAGGTGCCTGACCTCGACTCTATTCTGGCGGCCATGCCGGCCAATCAGGCTTCCGATTTGCTTCAGACGGCCCGCCGCTCGGCGTTGCTCAAGGCCGATGAATACGAGTTCAAATCGCTCAATATGGCAGAAGAGAACAAGTCCATTCGCCGCCATCAGATAGAGCTGATAAAGAAATTCACCCTGTCTGTGGCCTGCCTTATTTTCTTCTTCATCGGAGCTCCCCTGGGTGCTATTATCCGCAAAGGCGGCATCGGCACTCCGCTGGTCATCTCCGTGTTGCTCTTCCTGGTCTATTACATCATCGACAACACCGGCTACAAGATGGCGCGGGACGGCCGTTGGCCCGTATATGTGGGTATGTGGATAAGTACTGCGGTGCTGGCCCCCTTGGGCATCTTCGCCACCTATAAGGCCATGAACGACTCCGTGCTCTTCTCCAAGGATGCCTACATGCACCTTCTGCGCCGCATCTTCGGTCTGCGGCAGAAGCGCGGCAGCGCCTTCAAGGAGGTGATTATCAACGACATAGACGCAACTCTGGCTTTGCAGATGATAAATCGTCTCGATGCCGGCGCAAATGCCATTTTGCGGCGCGTGGCCAAGCCTATGGGCTATATACGCTACTGGTTTAGCGGTGTCAATAACAACACCGTGAAGAGGGTGGCTTTGCAAACGGATATGCTCTTTGACTATCTCAGCGACAGCCGCGATGCCCATTTGGTACGTCTGCTCAGCAACTATCCCATCATCACGAGTCTGTGGCTTTACCGACCCGCTCCGAGGCGCTGGATGGCCTGGACGGCAGTGATTTGCTTCCCCATTGGCGTGCCGGTGTGGATTTTCGGCAATGTGGCGCTGAGGCGTCTGCGTACCGAGATGAAAGCCATTAAGACAACCGACGAAAGTATCAGAAATATCCTTCTCAATAATCCATGAAACACCTTATCCTCCTCCTCGTTGTGCTGCTCAACGCAATAGCCGCCTCGGCAGCTTGTACTCCCGACGATTATGACCGCCGTCAGGCGGAGAACTATATGCGCGAAGCTGAGTATTACAGAAAAAAAGCCGACTCATACCGCCGCGAGGCCGATTACTACATGAAGAAGGCCGAAAGCTATCAGCGCGAGGCGGCTTACTACACTCGCAGAGGTGATGCCGACCGTGCCAAATACTATCTGCGCCAGGCTGACCGCGCCATGGACAACTACAAGACGCAGATGCGCTATGCCAAGAATGCTGATGAGAAAGCGGCCGATTACCTGCGCCGAGCCTCCGACAGGCTGCGACGATAAACCGCTCGCTCCTTTGATGCTCTCCCCTCAATTCTTATAATTTTTATAAATCTTATAATTTCTATGTATTTTTATAGCTCTGAAGATATTCTGGCCGTCCTGATGCAGCAAGAAAATGCCGCCCAGCGCCAAGTTCTCACCCGCTTTTTCAAATGCGGCAAAGGTGAGTATGGCGAAGGCGACCGCTTTCTCGGGCTGAAAGTGCCGCAGACACGCGCTATTGTGAAGATGGCCCGGCTGAGGGTGGTGCCCGAAGAGATTGAGAAGCTGCTTCATTCGCCATGGCATGAGGTGCGTCTTTGCGGCTTTTTGCTGCTTGTGGAGGAGATGAAGCATGCCATTCCAGGCAAGAGGAAAGACCCGACAGAGGGGGCCGAACAACGCGGCAAAATAGCGGAGTTTTACCTCCGGCATGCCCGCAAGGCCAACAATTGGGATTTGGTGGATTTGTCGTGCCCGCACATCATCGGTCAGTGGCTTCTTTATCCACAGGCCGACGGCCAACTCCCTTCATCACAGATACTTGACCGCCTGGCCGCAAGCGATAACCTGTGGGAGCAGCGCATTGCCATTGTCTCCACACTGGCGCTGATACGGGCTGACCGGTTTGACGAGACGCTGCGCATATCGCGCCTACTGCTCAGTCATCCGCACGATTTGATACACAAAGCCATCGGCTGGATGCTCCGAGAGCTTGGCAAGCACGATTCCGACCTGCTGCGCACCTTCCTTGCCGACCATTACTCCGACCTGCCGCGCACCACCCTCCGTTACGCCATAGAGCGCTTCACCCCTTCCGAACGCCTCTCCTGGCTCCGCAAAAAGCGTTGATATTACTGTAAACTAAAAGTTAAAACGAATGAATGTGACAGGAACAAAAGTAACTCTTATATCCGGCGAAGCAATGGAAAAGTTTGTGATTCCTATTCCTCCAATCTTCACACCTCTCTCAGCATGAACGGCTTTCTCACTCAAGGTGGCGGATACCGTAATCTCAGGGTATATCAGCTGTCGGAAATAATATATGACCTGACGGTGATTTTTTCAGAAAAGTGGGTGGCTACGGGTAGCAGAACACGCGACCAAATGGTTCAGGCAGCCCGTAGCGGCAAACAGAATATCGCCGAAGGGAGTGCGGCGTCAACTACCTCGCGAGAAACGGAAATCAAGCTCACTAATGTGGCCAAAGCATCGCTCGAAGAGTTGTTGCTTGACTACGAGTATTATCTCCGGCAAAACTCTTTGCCTCAATGGAACAAGGAGCATCCTCGCACACATCGGCTGCGGGCTTATCTCAAAAGCGACAACTTTATGAATGCTCCCATGCGTTTCGCCAACTCAATGAATGTAGAAGAATTTTGCAATCTCTGCATCACCCTGATTAATCAGGCTACCTTTATGCTGCGGCGCCTGCTTGAACGGCAACAGCAGCAGTTTCTGGAGAACGGCGGCATAAGAGAGCAAATGTACCGGGCAAGAACAGAATATCGTAGCGGCCGATGCCCCCGGAGCAATCAAAAGACTCAGACAGGTCAGCCAAGTCAGACAGGTCAGACTGATTCCCAAAACAAAAAGCTATGACACAATACGATCTTATTTCCGAGAATCCTGAATCGACAGCCATTGCCGAGTTCGAGGCCGGGTATCGCAGTGTGCCACAATAACAATGCGAGGCTGAAATGGAGGCCGACTTCATCCGTCAACTCAACATGAGTGTAGACAAAGTGCTTGCTTTGGCACAGACAATTGTAACGATACAAATCACTCTGCCGCAAAACAAGCAGACAATCAGCAAACCAATGTTGCTGAAGCGCCATCAGCGTATCTTGCCTCTTTTCTGAATATTACCCAAACTCATCTCAACCGACTTCGGAAAAATATCTGACAAACAGTGCTTTTCAACATTTGTTGAAGTCTGTAGTCACAAGGATATGTACTTTTGCGTCATACAATTAAATTGCTATGAAGATGAAAAGAACAATCGTATTAACATGCGCTTTACTGAGCGTTGTATCTGCAAATGCACAAACCGCGACTAATGACACGGTAACCACGCATGAACTTCAAGAAGTGGTGATAGAAGCTCCCAAAGTAATCCGCAAGGCGGACAAGGACGTATATCATCCGTCAAAGAGTGCTGTCGATAATTCCAAGAACGGTATGCAGCTCCTCAATAACCTGATGATACCGTCGCTTTCGGTGAGTGACGCTCTCGGCAGTATCACAGCCGCTGGACAATCTGTGCAGGTTCGGATAAATGGTCGCACGGCAACCATAGACCAAGTACGGGCATTATTGCCCGAGACAATTAAGCGGGTAGAATGGATGGATAATCCGGGTCTCAGATACGGCGGAGCAAACTATGTGCTCAACTTCATTGTCGCCAATCCCACGCTCGGTGGTTCTTTGCAGGTATACGCTCGTCCGGCATTGAATACAGCTTGGGGATTCTATATGGCTGACGCAAAATTCAACTTCGGCAAATCGCAGTTTGAAATAGGCACAAACTACAAGCTTACCAACAATATAAAGACCCATCGGGATTATACAGAGACCTTCACATATCCGAATGGCAATACCATAACGCGAAAAGAGACTTCACGTGGAGGAACGATGGACAATACCATGGGTAATCTCTGGACATCATACAATTATATCAAGCCCGACACAACGGTGTTTGTCGCTGAATTCTCGATGCACAAGGATTTCCCAGGTAAAGTTCTTTACAACGGGCTGCTTTCGCTAAGCGACGGCACAGATGACATCCTTCTCACCGATTCTCACGGTGATAAAGGAACAACTCCATCATTGTCCATTTATCTTCAACAGCATTTTGCTCATAAACAGATGCTTGTGGTCGATTTCAGTTCATCGTTCTATTTCGGCCGCACATTCTCAGATTATATTGAGCAAAAGCATACCTCCTCTATTCCCCCATATCTGACAGACATCCATACCAATATTAAAGACAGGAATCAGGCATACGGAATTGAGGCTGACTATATAAAGAACTGGCGTAGTTCCCGGTTCACGGCAGGTGTGTCATATACAGCCAACCGCAACCGTTCCGAGTATGAGAATCTTGGCGGAGAGATATTCCATCAGCGTCAGGACAAGGTTTATTTTTTTGCCGAATATTTCCGGCGTTTCGGCAAATGGTCTGCAACCGCAGGAATCGGCGCACAGTACACAGATTTCCTTTTCAGAGAATCAAACCGGGGCAACCATTCGTGGAGCGCACGTCCTCAGGCAACAATCACATATTCGCCGAATCAGAATCACAATTTTCGTCTTAACTTTACCTCATGGCAATCCACCCCTTCACTCTCTGAGACAAATGTTGTGCCTCAGCAGCTTGACGGATTCCAATGGAGGGTCGGCAATCAGAACCTTAAGACAGCCAACTCATATATGCTTACCTTCCGCTATGGATTCAACCTGCCGAGGGTAAACGGCTCTTTCGGCATACGCGCCTTCACATCGCCTAATGCCATAACACCTCTGCTTGAATGGAGCGACAACCGTCTTATCACAACATACGAGAACAGCCGTGGATTGAAAAACCTTTCATTCTTCCTCGCTCCACAGATTGAGATAATTCCGCAATGGCTTACAGTGAGCGGATATGTCCAATACCGGATGGAGCGTATGAAAGGCAAGGACTATGCCATCAACCATAACGGTTGGAGCGGTAACGCCTCATTACAGCTTTCCCATTGGGGATTTGTCCTCAGTGCCGAATACCGTTATGCGCAACGCGATTTGTGGGGTCAGAAAATCAGATGGGGCGAGGACTTGAATGCCATAGCCCTTGATTACAATTGGAAAGACTGGCAGTTTGGTGCAGGTATAATAATGCCGTTCGGGAAATTTGACCAGGGTTCAAAATCGCTCAGCAAGTGGAATACCAACGAGCAGCACATGCGGCTTGATATGTGTATACCATTTGTTACGGTATCGTGGAATCTTCAGTGGGGACGGCAGAAGCGAGGTGTGCAGAAAATCATCAATGCAGATGCCAATACAGACCGCTCAACTGCCGGAGGAAGATAAGAATCTCTGTTGATTGAAATCCGGTAGATTGGGGTATTTTCAGTGTTGCCTCGGCAATGCGGCTTGAAAATCCCCCCGAGCCTGCGCCCCCGGCGTAAACATTTTTATTTCATGGGTGATAACTGACGGCGTTGTTTATGCATAA
>UMDL01043121.1_pt1 | contig 10875 bp, 11 predicted proteins | sample 1964481 | NCBI WGS metagenome assembly UMDL01 (sample SAMEA4835993, study PRJEB28245) | human gut metagenome | biome: gut microbiome; material: fecal sample | place: Denmark | collected 2008 | reverse complement strand
CAAAAAGTTGCATTTATAAGTTGAACTCAAGAATTTCAGAATTTAAATGAAGATATTTATTTATTACCCGATGAATATTTTACTCATCCGTCTAAACATACATCTAATACAATAGCCTTACATATGGTGAAGAATAGTTGGAGATCATACAGTGTTTGTCAACGCATATATTCATTTTTGGCTAAAAACGAAATTATAAAATATGCTTACGATTTAGTAGGTCGAGTTCCGTTTGTAAGACGATGTTTTGATTATATCCAAAAGAATATTTGGCTTCGTGAAAGAACTTAATGTAAAGAGAATAGAGTGGATAGATGTCTGTAAAGGTTTGGGCATTTTTCTTGTGTTTATAGGTCATACAAACGTTTCGCAATTATCTCGTACATTATACGACTGGATATACTCTTTTCACATGCCGTTATTTTATATGTTATCTGGATTGGTATTTGATAAAACTAAATATAATACATTCAGAAAATATATAAATAGGAGATTTAAAACGTTGATATTACCTTTTTTTATTCTTAACACGATTTTATACATAATAGCTGAAGTATTGAATCTTGACAATGTGCAACCGCAGGCAACTGAATTGCTTACTGGTGTGCTGGCTATGTATTTTATAAGAGTATTGTTTATTTCAGAAGTATGGTATTATTTTATAAATCAAATAGGCAACAAGCCTTTTTATAAACTTGTATTGATAGCTGTTGTTATTTATATATCAAGTTTTTTTAAAGAAAGTTCAGTCCTACTACGTTATATATTACCAGGATTACCGTTATTATATTATGGCATAGGGAATATATTTAAAGATAGTATAAAAGCTTGCGTGAATAATGCTACAGCAAGAAGATTAGTTCTATGTTTTATGTTATCTGTCTTATTTTCATTGATTTTATTGCCGTATAGAAAGTTTACCGTTTTTATGGATATTATTCTGGCCTTATCTGGTATATTATCTTTAATATCTGTTGGAGTGTTATTACAAAGAGCTAATTTTTTTTCATTTGTTAAAGTAAAAACATACATAGTCTTTATAGGTATGAATACTTTAATTGTAGTTGCGTTTCATCAAATAATTTATAACGGTTTGGCTGTAATAATCGACGAGTTTATTACAATGTCATTTTTGAGTGGTATTATAAGGTTGTTACTATCTTTTGTTGTATTAACATACTTATGCAGGTTTATTAACAAATATATGTCTGTTGTATTGGGAAGATGAGTGATTAAATGTAAATAGCTGTAATTCACTTTGTAGATTGTTGCAGAAGATATTTTTTTTATACATGAATTTGCTGTTTTTTCAAAATTGTGTAAGTCCACATCAAGTTCCTTATATGGTAGAACTTGTGAAATTCAATATATTTAAGGACATTATACTTATTGTACCTCGTTATGACTACGATGAACGAAGAAAAATTGGTTGGAACAATGAGAATTTAATAGATAAAACAGGCATTCAGCTTATATTCAAGCCTAATGATATTGAAGTAGAGGATTTGCTTAAGAACTGTGATAATGGATATTGTTTCTTTTCGGGAATCCGTGCTGATAAATCCGTTTTTAATTGGTTTAAACTCAGTCTTGATTATGGCGTTAAGAGATATATTATTACTGAGCCACCATTGACATATAACAAACCTTTATGGCTACATTATATTAGGTTTTATTTGCGTGACTATCGTTTTGTTAGCTGCATAGATGGAATTTTTGGTATAGGTTACAATGCCGTTAAATACTATAAGTGCATATCGTCAAAATGGTACGTATTTCCTTTTATGTATGTAACGGAGACAATAAATAGAACAGAAGCCGTACCACACGGAGTTCCCAAAATGCTGTTTGTCGGAAATTTGTGTAAAAGAAAGAATGTGGCGATTGTAATAAAAGCGCTTAAAGAAATTAAGAATGTAGAGTTCTCGATTGTCGGTAACGGAAAGCAAAAGAAGAATTTGGAACGACTTGCTAAGAAGTTGAGAGTAAAAGTGAATTTTGAAGGAGCAAGGAATATAAAAGAAGTACCGGTAATAATGCAAGGTTATGATGTTTTGGTATTACCTTCTTTGTACGACGGTTGGGGTGTTGTCGTAAACGAAGCTATGGGTTTAGGGCTTTATGTGGTGGTTAGTGATAAATGTGGCGCACGTCAATTGATTAATAGCAAAAAACAAGGGATTATATTTAAATCGAATAAAATAAGTGATTTGAAGAATGCAATAAGTTATTGTATTAATAATATTGATTCTATTCGTGAAAATATATATATAAATATTCAGGACTATAAAAAACATAGGCCTGAGAATGTTGCAAAATATCTAATTAATTGCATTAATAGTAAATCGGATTGTCAATATGACATCTTTAATAATAAGGGAATTTAATGTCAGATTTTGGCTTAATAAACTGGCGTCAATTTCTATTAAATTTGAAAACTCGTTGTCAATACATTATACCCTCTTCAGAGCAAAGAAAAAATACAAGGCACATATTTCAAAATATGTCTGACCTATTTTAAAATATCTCAGACATATTTTCAGCCCCTCGAAAACGATGTAGGAAAACGAGGTAAAAATGCAGACAAAAACGGTAAACCCGGGAGTTTGATAGCAGCCATGCTTTTTTAATGTTTTTTGGAAAGAATGAAAGTTCTCCATTTCGTGCCCAGTATAGACAGGAGTTCCGGCGGCGTAGGTGTGTATATGCAACTGCTGGCTAAGGAACTGGGTAAGTTGTGCGAGTTGTTTATCGTTACGGCGGAATCAAATAATCCGTTGCCCGTAGAAAACGCGCAAATAATAGTTATTCCTACAAGTTTGCTGCAATATCGGAAAATGCGCTCCGCGTGGAGATGTTTGCTTAGTGATATAAGGCCGGATGTTGTGCACGTGAATTGCTGCTGGGAGCCACAATGTTCGTGGACGCAAAAGTGGTCGCAGGAACTCGGCTACATAGTAGTGCTTACACCGCATGGTATGCTCGAACCATGGATAATAAAACGCCATTATTGGACTAAAAAGCTGCCGGCATTGTTGTTGTATCAAAAAAGGGCTGTTTGCAAAGCCGATTTCCTGCATACTACGGCAGAAAGCGAAAAAGAAAATTTGCTAAAGTTGGGGTATAACGATAAAATATCAGTGATTCCGAACGGTATAGATGTTGAACGTATTCCTTTAAAAACGGATTGGACGAGAAAGAAGAGGATTTTGTTTCTCTCGCGGCTTCATGTAAAGAAAGGCGTAGAGTTTTTGCTGGAGGCTGTGGCGAACGTGCAAGGATTGCTGGCTGGTTATTCTGTTTGCATAGCAGGAGAAGGGGATGAAGAGTATGTACGGCAACTTAAACGGAAAGTCCGTCAGTTAGGAATAGAGGGAATAGTCGACTTTTGCGGTTATGTATATGAAGATAAGAAATGGAATCTGTTTCGCGAGGCGGATTTGTTCGTACTACCCACTTATTCCGAGAATTTCGGCATTGTAATAGCTGAAGCATTGGCATGTGGTACGCCGGTAATTACCACAAAAGGAGCACCTTGGATAGATTTGGAAACTTATCGCTGCGGGTGGTGGACGGAAATGGGGACAAAAGCTACAGAAGACGCTTTGCGCAGCTTTCTTTCATTGACTTCTGATGAGTTGGAAACAATGGGGCGCAATGGACGGAAACTTGTCGAAGAGAAGTATTCTGCCCGTAAAACGGCCAAGGATATGATGTCGTTGTACAAAAGTATGATATGATTGATATTGAGAGGCATAGGCCTGGACGAGTAATTTTATCGGTAAAGATTAAAAGAGCTGTCTGGAATGTGGCTTATGTTTTATTGTTCCGGTTCTTTCCTACAAAACTGTTTCGCCTTTGGCGCATAATGCTGTTAAAACTGTTCGGGGCAAAAGTGAAGTGGGACTCGGAAGTTTATGCCTCGGCAAACATTTGGGCGCCTTGGAATCTTGTTATGGGGCATGGCTCTTGTTTAGGGCCACATGTTGTTTGTTATAATCAAGATGTAGTAATATTAGAGGACGATGTGGTTGTATCACAATATGCTTATCTCTGCACAGCTTCGCATGATGTCAACATGCTTAATACTGCGCATGATTCATTGATAACCGCTCCGATTATAATAAAAGAAAAGGCATGGGTGGGAGCACGAGCCTTTATCGGTTTGGGAGTGTGTATAGGCAAGGAGGCTGTAGTGGGAGCAACGGCTTCAGTATATAAAAGCGTGGAGGATTATCACGTAGTAGGAGGAAACCCGGCAAAGACGTTAAAAATAAGAAGATTGTAATGAGCAATACTATCGCTGCCGTAATTTTGACAAAGAACGAAGAGAAGCACATAGCACGCTGTATTGGTTCGCTGAAAAACGTTTGCGACGAAGTGATTGTGGTAGATTCGTTCAGCTCGGATAGGACATGCGAGATTGCAAAAAGCCACGGGGCTGAAATTTGCCGACATGCATTCGTAAATCATGCTCGGCAGTTTAATTGGGCATTAGAACACTGCGACATAAAGTCTGAGTGGATTTGGAGAATTGACGCTGACGAGTACTTGGAAGGAAACATTGGTTCTGCTGTTAAGGAGGCAGTGAAGAAATGCGACAGCGATGTAAACGGTATTTATGTAAGGAAACGCATAGACTTCATGGGTAAACCGTTGAAGCATGGCGGTTGGTATCCTGCGTATCACTTAAAGGTTTTTCGCAAAGGTCATGGCGAATGTGAAAACCGATGGATGGACGAACACATCCGTATTTTTGACGGTAAGACAATAACTGTAGACGAAGGAAATCAGGTGGACGCAAACTTAAACGGTCTTACTTGGTGGACAGATAAGCACAACCATTATGCAACGCGCGAAATGATTGATATGCTTATGACGGAATTTGAACTGGACGCAAAAGGGCAGGAAGTCATACCTATGTTTTTTGGCACAGAGGAACAGCGTAAGCGCTGGTTGAAAATGAAATACGTGAAAGCTCCTTTGTTTGTCCGACCTTTTGCCAACTTTTTCTATCGTTACATTATACGAGGCGGATTTTTGGATGGTAAAGAAGGATTCATCTGGCACATATTGCAAGGATTTTGGTACAGAATGCTTGTTGATGCCAAAATATTTGAGATAAAAAAGAAATTCAACAGTAATCCTGTGGCTATAAAAGAGTTCTTGAAAGATTACTTGGCTTGCTCGTAAAAGGGAATCAGGCATTATTCCCAAAAATTCATACACACCTGTTTTATTGTAAAAATGAAAGTCTCGATAATCACTTCTTGTTACAACCGCGAGGAAACTATTGCACAGGCCATCGAGAGTGTAATACTCCAAGATTATCCTGATATAGAATATATAGTTGTGGACGGCGCCAGCAGTGATAATTCATTGGAAATAATAAACAGATACCGCACACAGATTGCAAAGGTTATATCGGAGACCGATAGCGGGATGTACGAAGGTATAAATAAAGGCATAAAGGTTGCGACCGGCGATATTGTCGGACTGTTGCATTCCGACGATTTCCTTATTAATCCGCATATTATTTCCGACATAGTAGCGAGGTTCACCGAAACGAATGCCGACATAGTTTACGGAAACGGTCTTTATGTGGATTCCATGCGCACAGGCAAAGTGGTCAGGAACTGGGTAAGCGGAAATTACAGACGTTGGAAAGTGCGATTAGGCTGGCTGCCGCTACATCCAACGGTATATGTCAAGCGAAACGTGATAGAGAGGCTTGGATTATACAACGAGGATTACAAGATTGCCGCAGATTCCGATTTCCTCGTAAGATATTTGTGGGAAGCAAAACTGCATGTGGAGTATCTCGACAAGTATATTCTGAAAATGCGTATGGGAGGCCTTTCGACTGACAGGCGGAAAAGAAAACTTATGTGGGACGAAGACATAAGCATGTATAAATCCCACGGTTTTTCGGGCGTACCCGAAAAATTGATGAAAATGGGTTGGAAAATACCGCAGTTCATAGAAGCAAAGTTCAAACGGCATTATGCTTATGATTGACAACAGGCAGATCTTTTTTGAATTCCTTCGTGCCGGACTTTGGGGCAAACACGAAAATAACGTTGATGCACTATTGACGCATGACGATTGGAAAGAACTGTTCGACATGGCTTACCGCCACGCTGTTACTGGCTTGTTTGTCGACGGGGTATCGCTTGTTAGTATGCGCCCCGATGAGAAAGTGTGGGCGCAATGGGTCTTTCATCTGTGTCGCATGGAGAAAGCCAATGATTACATAGAAAAGCGTAGCGACTGGTGGGTGGAACAATTAATGAATGCAGGTATAAGTGCAACCGTTTTTAAAGGCACGTCTGTGGCAGCCTGGTATCGGAATCCGCTTCACCGTTGTTATGGCGACATTGATATTGTTGTAACTGAAGGTTGGCACGAGTTGGATGCTTTTTTGCAAAATCGCAACCTTGTTCCATGTGAGCGGAAAAGTGACGAAGTCGTACTATTGGATAAGAACGATTTGTATGTTGAATTTCACCGTGATTGGGAATTCCTGTATAACCCGGTGACAAACGTCCGTCTTCAGCGCCTGTGCCGAAGTGTGGGCAAAATCGATAATGAACTTTATTTCGTATGTATCATCTTGCACATCCAACGCCATTTTCTCACTTACGGGGTGGGGTTGAAGCAAGTGTGCGATGTGGCTGTAATGTTGCATGCGGCTGATTTGGATTTTAAAATCGTAAGGCATATTTTGCGAATGCTTCATGCCGGCACATTCAGCAGGATTCTGTTCGGATTTATCGATACGTATATTGGCGGGGTGGATTCTTACCCATTGACGCCTGTTAAAAGCGGCCGAAAATTCGATTTGTTCGAAAGCGTGATATTTAATGACGGATATTTAACTAAGATGAAACGAAATGCCGTTGCTGCGGATAGCAAATATCCCGGTTCGCGTATAGTAAGGAACGCTTGGTTCTGGTCGAGACGCAGTATAAGAATGCTTAATATCATTCCGGGCGAAGCATGCGGATTTTTGCTTTACAAGGTATGGCGACGTATGAGCATGGCACATCCGAACAAATATAAATTGAACGAAAGCCTTACGTAACGATACAGACATTTGCTGCACGTGAAATCAAGTAAAAAAACATTGCTTTTTCATTGCAAAAAATGAAAACTGTAAATCAGGTTTTTGAGGCCTGCTTTGAGATAATGAAAAATATGTCTGACATATTTCAAAATATGTGCCTTGTATTTTAAAATATCTCAGAGGTATTTTCAGCCAGATAAAAACCGGGCTTTGACAAGCAGACAAATACGGTGTTGAAGTTTTCTTACCCGAATAAAGTGTATTATAAAATGCAGTTTGACTCTGTTGATATATTGCGCGATTCTTCTATGAACCGTATGGGAAGCAGGATTCTGAAAAGAAGTTTTGATTTCGTCTTTTCGCTTGTGTTCTTATGTACCTTGTTTCCTGTGATATTGGTAATTGTAATTATCGTAACCGAATGCACAATGCCGGGAAATCCTTTCTTCGTTCAAAAGCGAACCGGTTTGAAAGGCCGGATTTTCAGTTGCTACAAGTTCCGTACAATGAGGAAGAACGAAGATTCCGACAGCCTTCAGGCTACTAAGGATGATTGCCGCACTACGCGCTGGGGGCATATATTGCGTATGACAAACATTGACGAAACGCCCCAGTTCATAAACGTTCTGCTTGGAGATATGAGCGTAGTAGGGCCGCGCCCGCACATGGTAAAGCACACCGAAGAGTTTTCGCGCATTATCGACGGGTTTATGGTTCGCCATACGGTGAAGCCCGGTATCACAGGCTGGAGCCAGATGAACGGATTACGAGGCGAGATACGGAGCTTAATCGATATGAGGCTGAGAGTAAAATACGACATATGGTACATAAAGCATTGGAGTTTTTATCTCGACCTGTATATCATAGTAAAAACATTCTTCAAATGCTTTGGTAACGACAGCAATGCTTATTAACAAACTGAAATCCAATATTAATCTCAATCAAAAAACAATGAAGAGAATAGCATTAATTCTTATGGTGCTGGGCTGCTGTATGAGCAGCATTCGGGCACAGGAGGCGGTTACACGTTATGATACCGTCAGATGCGAAACTTGCGACAGTCTCACGACACCACAGCCAACGGACAACAAGTTTCGTGTAGTTACTAACAAGTTCTGGGACAACTGGTTCGTCCTTGCCGATGTGGGCGGACATGTTTTCCTTGGCGATTACGGAAGCGTTGGAAAATTCTCCGGGCTGCTTTCGCCTGAACTGAACATAGGCGTAGGTAAGTGGTTCACACCCGGTATAGGTGTAAAACTCCAGTTCGGCATATCCAACTCGCGCGGATATAGCAAGGAACCGACTTATTACACCTATGGCGGCCAGAAGACCGCAGATGACGGAACGCCTTACTGGAAATCGAAGATGAAATGGTGGGATTTGAGCGCAAGTGCCATGTTTAACCTGTCGCGTCTTTTCTGCGGATACGAAGGAAAGGATTCCGACAAACTGATGAACCAGTTTATAGCGTCAGTAGGTATCGGAGCATTACACCATTGGGGCATAGACGAGCAACGTAATGAATGGAGCGGTCATCTTGAATTGCAATATAGCCGCTTCTTCAGCAGGAAAAAGAATTTCTCTCTCGACTTGAAAGCGCGGGCAACGCTGTATCAGACCAATTTCGACGGAATCACCGTAAAAAGCAACGGAGAGGACAGCCATTGGTTTGACGCAAACGTAGGCTTGAGCGTTGGCTTTACTTACTACTTCAAGAAACGCCATTGGGATAGGTGCGCACCATGCGAGCGTCCGGTTTACAACGTAAACAAGACCGTTATTATGCCGACCAACGAGTGTCCTGAATACGGCACAATGGAGTTCTATGTGTTCTTCCCCAACAATTATTCGGGACGCAACGACGCGCCAACCGTTTCCGGTGCACCTGTAAATGCAATAGATTACCTGGCTTCGGGTATTTTCACACAAAAGAAGTTCGACAACGCCGAAGCAGTTGCTTCGAATCTTAAGTCGGGCAAGTCTCTCTCAAAGCTGAACACTTCTGATATTCCCACCGAAAACATTACTTCTATAGCAAAGGCAACAGGTATCGACGGCGGTTACGAGATGTCGGACACACCTATTTCTTTGAGCATGGACGCAAGCAATATGAATATGTTCAAGGACAAGACAGGCTACTATTATGCGCCAATGTATTACGGAAACAATACATGGTACTACCGCGTAGACCGTGAAACGGCCGGACAACGCCTTCTCGGCGCAGACAACTACAAGGAAAGCAAGTCGTTCTCTTTGAATGCGCACAATGGCCTCGAACTTGTCAAGAACAATCTTAAACCCGACGCAGACGCAGAGCTGTACAGCTTCGCCGATATTTACAGTGCGATAGAAGGCAACGACGGAAACATAGCCAATGCTGCAAATACCGAAGCTGTTAACCGGTTGAACGAAATCTTTACGAAAGGACGCATAATCTATGTAATGGCCGAAGGACTTGCCACCAGCCAGGACAATTATATAGGCGAAGATTCCGAGAACGTAGGCTTGGAACGCAACAAGACGCTTGCTTACAACCGTGCTTACACTGTTGTTAACTGGCTTAAAGGCAACGAAAAGTTCAGGAATGTTTCAAATAACGTATTTGCTGTAAATGCATTGGTTAATCCTATTGTCAAAGTGGACGACAAGAGCGTTCAAGGACTTAATTCAAAACTCGGACGTTGCGTAAAAGTCAGGATTCATTTCGTAATAGACAAATAAGTAGGTCGGTATATATTTAAATCAACAAATATGCAGTAATTTTACAGGAGAAGTGTGCCGCACGGTATGCTTCTCCTGTTTGCATTTTAGAAATGGCAAGGCAAAGTTTCGACAACGCGTTAATGGCCACCGAAATAGCTTCTCTAATTAAAGACGGGCATTCGGTTACTATTCCCGTAAAGGGGAATAGCATGACCCCCTTTTTGATTGAAGGGCGCGACTCTGTTACCTTGTCCCGTTGCAATGTCGACGAGTTGAAGCCCGGGGATGTAGTAATGGCACTCGCGGGAAATCAAGATACTGTTGTGCTGCACCGCATTATAGCAAGGGAAGGAGAGTGGCTTACCTTGCAAGGGGACGGGAATCCTCTCATTACCGAAAAGGCGAATGTAAATGATGTTGTCGGCATAGCCGTGTCGTTTGTGCGTAAGGGTAAAACGTATGAAGCCGACAGTTTGCCGTGGCGTGCCTTTTCCTCATTTTGGATGAGCTCCGCCCGTCTCAGGCGTTTTGCAAGGAAACTGCATTGGCGCACGGCGTTCATGGGACAAACTACATGCGGACACAGAAAAGGAATATTCCTGAGCTGCCTTATAGGAATAATATCCGTAGCTCTCTCCTTGTTGTTCATATACCTGTCTAAACTGCTGATAGATACTGCCACCGGACATGCACAAAGTGCGCCGCTGCAAACGTGCGCCCTGCTGCTTATACTGATAGTAGTACTTCAGTTGCTTTGCGACGCCATAGACAGTTGGAACGGTGTGCGCGTCCAGATAGGAGCAGGAAACGCATTGCGTCATCGCCTTTTTACACGTATCCTTCAAAGCGAATGGAGCGGGCTGGCACGTTTCCACACCGGAGACATGGTAAACCGTATAGAGCGCGACACTTCATCGGTTGTGAACTTGCTTACGGTTTCGCTGCCAAATTTCGTAATTATGGGTATACAGTTAATGGCGGCAATGGTGTTCTTCTGTTATTTGGATACATGGCTTCCGTTGATAATAATCGGTGTGTTCCCGTTCCTTTTAATAGGAAGTCGCTTTTACATGCGGCGCATGTATCGTTATACCCATAAGATA
>UMDL01036471.1_pt1 | contig 11128 bp, 10 predicted proteins | sample 1964481 | NCBI WGS metagenome assembly UMDL01 (sample SAMEA4835993, study PRJEB28245) | human gut metagenome | biome: gut microbiome; material: fecal sample | place: Denmark | collected 2008 | reverse complement strand
CGGTAATCGAGGAAAATCGGAATAATCCTTGATGCCGGCACTTATAATTTGGAGATATTAAAAACAACTGAAAACTCTAAAAACAAATAGTAATGAAACGGAAAATTACTATTCTGACGATAGCCTTTTTATCGTTGATGCTAATGTATGCTAATGCTTTTGCAGCAGCAACCGGGCGTTGCGGAAATTCAATAACATGGACTCTCGACGATTCAGGCAACCTCACGTTGTCAGGAAGTGGCGAAATGTGGAACAATGGCTATGACGATTCGCCTTTTAAGGATTATGAAATAAGAAAAGCGACAGTCAAATATGGCATTACGAGCATCGGGGAATCTGCTTTCCTGGGTTGCCGTGGCATGACCGAACTGACATTGCCGAACAGCATTACGAGCATCGGGGGTAATGCTTTCTCCAGTTGACAGAAGCAAGAATCTTGTTGGCTACACTATTGGCAAGAATGCCTCAGTGTTTAAGGCTTCAGAGATAGGACGTAAGTTCATGGCATCACAGCTTGAATCCACATGGAAGAAACTCCATCCGAAACCTGTTCAGGTTAAGGTGAAACCTTCTGCACCGACTGTTACTCCAAGCAGTCGTCCAGTCCGTCTGACTGTCCAAACAACGGCATCTACCCAGCCCAAGGTGCAGTCAAGAGTTCAGGCAAAGCCTGTGCCATCCTTCACCAGATTCAACATCGACACACCTATTGGCAGCAAGGCTGTTGAGATTCCCAACTCGGTCAAGGATATATTCCTCAATGAGGCTCAGATTCCAGAGGACAATGATACCGCCACAATCGAGAACGTTGCCCATACCGCAATGCTTCTCTTTGCTGGCTACATTGATGCCGCAACATCCATGTCCGAATCCTGCGGAGGTGGTGGCGGTTCTACCCCTGAATCTGGTTGGGGCAAGAAGGATGACGAGGACGAACGCACCTATGCTCGACGATGCCTTCAGATGGCTCATTCCATGTGCAAGCTAAAATCAGTTAAACGCAGTTTCCACCGATAAAATAATATTATACATTTATGATTAAAAAGAGTAAGAATAATGAGAATAAGCCTGACTTCGATGTAATGTTCAACGAAGTTCAGGAGGAAATACAGGAGAAGGATGCCGAACAGGACATTGTTGACCGGGTTCCTCAACTCAAACAGTTGAGTATCGACATTGACAAGGCTACAACTGCCATCATCAATGCCAAGCTATCCTTGGAATCTTCAATCCGCCAAACCCAGCGTGAAGAAGGAGTGCTTGGTGCTGCCGTGAATACTATCAGCAACAAGGTCGACACCATCAATGAGCATATTGACCAAGTAATGGAAGATGCTCCCACAATGTTGAAGGTGTCGGTGAATGTATCTGATGCTGACTGGCAGAAGATGCAAGAACTCCATACCCAATGGCTGGGACAGGAGAAACAGACACTTGAAGACCACCACAAACGGCAGGAAGATAGTTGGCAGAAGCATAGCCAACGACTCACAGACATCGTGAAGAACAACGAAGGCGTATGGATTTCCACGAAACTGTTCTACGCTGTTGGCTCACTATCCCTGCTGTCAATCATAACGATTGCAATTGAGATAGCTTTCTATGTGTACTTTCGCTTTATTTCTTTGTGTTAGCGAAAAAGGGTATGTTTCATTCTTTGTAAGAATAAGTAAATAACTTAGTGATATTAATGGTTTTACTTATGCTATTGCTTATAAAGAATAAAATGCATATCTTTGTGCTACCGTTAATAATGACGGCAACATTTTATTAAAGAAAGGAAAAATGAATCTATTGGATTTTGTAAATAGCATCCCATTCGATGGACTTTCATACCTTTGGATAAATGGTTACGAATTCCATTGGAATGGATGTTTCTGGGAAAAGATCGAATGATAATTTGAGCGAAGAAAACTAGTTTTCTTCTCTCAATGTTGTTGTTTAGTTATCATTTACAATTATTACACAAACTGCTTTGCTTGCTAACTCTACCTGTTTAGGCAATGCCTTGCCTGTCAAAAGATTGGTTTGAGGCATAGTAATACTCGTGGGCAAAAGATCCACAAGGTTTCTGATGTAACTTGCTTTAATAGCATAGCCAGCATTTTCTGCTTCACGGTGTTTAGCACACACAACTCCGATGATATTTCCATTCTTATCGAAAAGGGGACCACCACTATTGCCGGGCTGTACGGGAGCAGACATCTGATATTCTGCGATATTCCCTTCAAAACCTGTCTTTGAACTGATAATGCCATTAGTTAATTTTATGTCCAATCCCATTGTTGATATAAGAGGATAACCTAAAACAAAACAATCTTCACCGACGCTTGAAGTTGTATATTTGAATGTGTATGGAATATTTGTTAAAGGCTTAAACGATACATCTGTGATTCTCAAAATTGCTAAGTCATTCTGTTTGTCAGATATCTCAACTCTTGCCGTATATGAGGTTTTGGTATCATCGTTGATACCCGACACTTTTATAGTTCGTGCATTTTCAATGACGTGGTAATTGGTTATGATGTATCCATCTTTGCTTATGAAGAATCCTGTGCCAGATGTTCTTGTTTCTTTTTGAATAGCATCAACCGGTTTTACTGGAGGGTACAGCTTAAGATATGATACAGTTTCATATCCAGTTATATTGCCATAATCCCCATCTAAGCATGGTTGTTGAAATGAGAATGAGACGGGACTATCTTGCACTGACACACCTGAAAAGGGTGATATTTTATAATTACGTTCACGTCCATGCCAATATGCCTGGAATAAATAATATGTGCATTCATAGATACCAGTTGTTGAGCCTTTTTGGAGGAAGCAATATATATCGCCATCTTCTGCCGCTGTACCCTCCTTGGGTACATCTATTCTTACAGCTCGATATTTATTAGGATTCCTAGTAACACCATCATAATCTTTTTCAATACTGAGTTTCATCCCATTCGCAATCCATATACCTTCTATTGGTTCCAAGTTTTCCTCAGTATCAAAATATTTTTTTGCAAGAGCCTCTGTATAATTCTGTACATAGAAAATCTGTTTTCCTTTTACCGTTTTTTGCGCATGCATAAATATGCAGATAAAAAGAAAAAAGATAGATGCCGAAATTCTTTTATAAAATGACTCTGCATGTACTAAAGAGACTATGTATAATTCCATATTTCTATCTCGTTAATAATATCTGATATAATAGTTATATATAGATTTTATCTACCTTTCTATTTCCATCCTATAGAATATTTTCGCTTAAATTGAGCAAAATACAATGGCGATGTAATACTATTTCTTGAAAAAGATATTCTCTTGAAAAATTATTCATGTCATAACTAAAAATATTTATTATTTCTTAAAGCGCAAACGCTACCAACATTCATCCACATCCATCATAGTACCCAATCATTTGTGAGACAGTCTCCACCAAGACTGTACTTCACGATGATTGGTGTTTGCTCTGCTTATCCTTTCGGTGTGGTAATTTGGCAGGATGTGAGCAATATGTCTTGCAAAAGATGGCATGATGCCACTATGTGTTGCAAAGATACGAAAAAACTTCAATTATGGCAACTTTTTTGTGCCATGTAAGTGTGATTTTAGATAAAATTTGCTTAAAATACGTACGCGCGAAACAATGATTTTATGCCTTGTTCTCAATAAAATTATGTACCTTTGCAAGATAAGAAACGAGTATTCATATACAATGGAATTAAAGGCTTTGATAGCAGAATGTACTGCATACGACTTCAAGGTTATGCTTGAAGAGAAGAAACCTAAGAGTTGGTTGAAGAGCGTGAGCGCTTTTGCCAATGGCTTGGGTGGTTCCCTTTTCTTTGGCATTGATAATGATGGCATAGTCAAAGGACTTGAAGATGTGCAGCATGTTTGCGAGGCCATCAGTAGCAGAATTCGTGACTATATGGATCCACTGCCAGAGGTTGAGATGATTCCCCATGATATAGATGGTTTACATATCTTGCAACTCAAAGTCAACGCAGGGCATTATACCCCATATTATTACGTTGGAGATGGTCAGCGCATTGCCTTTGTTCGTGTTGGTGATGAAAGTCTTCCTGCCACGGCAGAACAGATGGTACGTTTGGTACTGAAAGGTTCTAACAAAACTTACGATTCCCTTCATACGGATTATAAAGTTGAAGACTATTCTTTCACGATTTTAGCCAACACGTTCAAAAAGCGTACCAGTCAAGAATGGGACAAAAAGTATCTCCTTTCATTTGGCCTTGTCACTAATGCTGGGCTTCTTACAAATGCAGGAGCGTTGTTTGCCGATGACTGCCCATTGTGGCAATCTCGCCTATATTGCACACGATGGGATGGAAAGGAAAAGGGCGATGCCATCAACGATGCAGAGTTTACAGGCAATGTCCTCATGCTACTTCGTGAAGCTATGAACTTTGTGAAGTCTAACACCAAGAGAGGCTGGGAGAAACTGCCTGATGGGCGAAAAAACAAACCTGAATATGCGGAACGTGCCGTTCTAGAGGCAATGGTTAATCATTTCATCCATCGTGACTACACCGTAATGGGCAGTGAAGTTCATCTTGGCATCTATGATGACCGCCTCACTGTAACATCCCCAGGAGGAATGTACAATGGATTGCTGATACAGGATTTGGACATCAAAGATGTGTCTTCTGAAAGGCGCAATCCCATTCTTGCAAACGTAATGGCTAAACTTGACTACATGGAGAAGCGAGGAAGTGGACTCACACGCATTTGTAATGAGACCAAAGCTTTGGAAGGGTATAAGGATGAACTGAAGCCTATGTTCAAATCAACTCCAACCCAATTCCAGACCATCATTTTTGCCTCTTCCGACACCCCGAATGTCGGAGGCCATGACGGAGACATGACGGAGACGAAACTCACTGAGCGTCAGCAGAAAATCCTTAATCTCATCAAAGAGTCTCCGACAATCACCGGCAAACAAATGTCGGAGGCTTTGTCGGTGAGCCAGCGCACAATAGAACGTGACCTTTCCGCCTTACAGAAGAGCGGAATTTTGAAGCATGAAGGCAAGGATAATGATGGGAAGTGGGTAATCTTTGATATTTTTTAGTCTTTGTAATTCAATTTAGACAAATTAGTTTCGTTATGTATAAATCACCAAAATAACGCATAATAATATGAAGAGAATCCGTCAAGTAGAAATAAAAAAATTGTGGGGTATAAAAAATATAACATGTCCTCTCAAGGATGATGTTAATATTATAGTTGGTTCAAACGGATCGGGGAAAACCACGTTTCTGAATATTATCGAAGCTGTATTACAATGCGATATACCAGTATTGTGTTCAATTCAGTTTGAATCTGTGACTATTGTATTGGAAGAAAATAATAATAGCATTAGAGTCATTCAAACACCAGAAGATGATTCTATAAACTTTATGTATATTTTCAACGACACAGATGAATACACCTTCTCTTCTAATGACTCTGGAAGAAGAACAAAAGCTTCGATTTATTTTCAGAACACACTATCGACAATTCGTCAGCGACTTGAAAATGTTGTAAAAGTCGCTTGGCTGTCTGTAAATAGATACAATCCAATAAATGGAAGAGAAGATTATAGAGAGTCTGTTGAAGATAATTTCGTAAATTTGAAACTTCGTAGATTAATGCATGACCTTCTCGTATATAGACTTAGACTTGAGGGTATAGTTAATGAACTGTCTAACCAACAAAACCAAGAAGTTTTTTCTTTACTATTGTATAATAGTCAATATGATAATTATAATCCTCAACATATTCAAGAGTATCGAAACCTGGACACCAAGAGTATTCAAACTGCCTTGTTTAGGATATTTCATCAGCTTGGTATATCATCAGAAAAAAAAGAAGATATAATAGGACATATAAATGCTATGTCTGCTGCTGTACAAAAAGTCCTTGACCATGAGAATCTTTTGTTAAATGATATTTTTCCTCTTTCTTTGGTCAACAGAACTCTTTCTTTAATTGATATTTCCAAGAAATATACTTCTCAAAAAGACAATGTTTTAGAGCCTGTATCAAAATATCTTAAGTGTCTTCAACGATTTATGAATGAAAAGGATTTTTCTTTCTCCGAGAAAACCGGAAATTTAAACATCCAACTCAAACCAATAAAAATTAATAATGAAGGAGAATTCTTTGAACGTAATATAGAAATACAACACTATTCGTTATCTTCTGGAGAAAAGCAATTGTTGATTCTTCTTACTCAGACTTTATTGCAAGAAAAGCAGCCATATGTATTTATTGCAGATGAACCTGAGTTATCCTTGCATATAGAGTGGCAGCATAAGATAATTGGAGCCATAAAAGAACTAAATCCTAATGCTCAGATTATAGTCGCTACACATTCTCCAGAAATAGCAGGACTGTGGAAATCCAATATTACGAACTTACATAACGTTACAGAATATGGCGGCTAACACCTTAGTTTATTCTGAATCAGCATTGAGAGTAAAAGCTGCATTCTATAACAAAAAAGCTATGGTTTATGTGGAAGGAACTGATGATATAATATTTTGGGAGCAGTTTTTTGACAAGAACGTATATAAAGTTGAGGATGTTGGAGGATGTGGAAACTTTAAGTCATACATACAACGCCTTAATAATGGAGAAAAAAGTTTTATCATAGCTGGAGATTTGGACTATTCTCTATATATGCCCTCTACTTGTAATTCTTCACTTTATATAACCACATATAGCCATTCAATTGAAAATGTAATGTATTGTCCTCATAATATAAATCATGCAGTTCAAAGATTGGCAAGGGATAGTCGGATTGACAGTATTAATGAAATTGAGTCTTTTTATGATAGATTTGTAAGCAATGTAGACAAGTTGCTAATTTTAGATGTTGCTAATAATATTTTTAACAAGGGCGTCAAAATTTTTGGAGACTCATGCTATAGGTTCTTGGACCAGAAGAATTTGCCCGAGGTCGATTCCAATAAAGTTACAAACTTTTATAATCAAAATGTAAAGTGTTTCGAAGAAAAAGAGATTAACCATGTAAAGGATGTTCTTCAATCTGAACATAGATCAAAAAGACTATTGATAAAGGGACATTTCTTGACAGAAGCTGTTCGTTTATGGATAAATAAACGAGTTTCTGCTGTAAGCACTAAGAATCCCCAGCTCAATGATGATGCTCTTTATGAGGCATTAGTTACATGCCATGACATCTGTACCCCAATATGCCAAGAAAGAAAACATATTTTTGATCAGATAAAAGAAGCGGAAAAGGAAATTGTTTTTGTATGACTAATCTAATCCACTATAGAAATTACGAACTAGGGTATTGTCACCTCTGCCTAATTAAACATATGCTTACGAACTGTATAGCTATTTCATTACATACTTTTCCACATTTTTTGTGTTTTATGAAAGTTAAAAACGTTAATTCTTCATCTTTTACACTCTGCTCAGAATCCACGTTGGCACTTTTCTACCGTTATAAGTGCAAGTCGTTGATATAAAACGACTTGCAAAAACGAAGGATGCCGTGGCTTGACCGAACTGACATTGCCGAAAAGACTGAAACGCATCGGGTATGACGCTTTCCGTGGTTGCACTGGCTTGACCAAGCTTGCATTGCCGAAAAGTGTGACGCACATAGATACTCTTGCATTTGATGGTTGCACTGGCTTGGAAAAGATTACGGTAGAGAGTGGAAACAGTTGCTACGACTCCCGTGATAATTGCAATTCAATAATTGAGACGGAGACCAACACCTTGATTATTGGATGCAAAAACAGTATCATACCAAACAGCGTGACGAGCATAGGAGATGGTGCTTTCCGCGGTTGCCGTGGCTTGACCGAACTGACATTGCCCAACAGCGTGACGAGCATTGGGGAGTATGCTTTCGATGGTGCCGGCTTGGAAAAGATTACGGTAGAGAGTGAAAACAGTTGCTACGACTCCCGTGATAATTGCAATTCAATAATTGAGACGGAGACCAATACCTTGATTATTGGATGCAAAAACAGTGTCATACCGAACAGCGTGACGAGCATTGGGTATTATGCTTTCTATGGTTGCAGCGGCTTGACCGAACTGACATTGCCGGACAGCGTGGCGAGCATCGGAGATGGTGCTTTCATTTGTTGCAGCGACTTGTCGAAGATAACATCGTTGGCTGAAATTCCGCCAATGTGTGGCTCCGGAGTGTTTGACAGAGTCAATAAAACTAACTGCAAATTGATTGTTCCAGTTATATCTGTCATCGCCTATAAGCAGGCGGAAGTCTGGAATGAATTCAGCAACATAAGGGGCTTTTCCGGAGTGGAGGCCACCGTGGCTGACAAGACACGGAAGATAGTGGTAGAATAGCCGCATCGCGCGTTGACATTGTTTCGTGGCGCATAGCTCGCGTATTCCGTCTTTTTTACGTTGAGCATATATAAACAAAAGGACTGGCACGGGGTGTCGGTCCTTTTGTCTATAAAAGTATTGCCGCAGGGCAATCGTCAAAACTATTTCCTGACTTTGACAAATCTTGAATGCTGTTTTTTGTATTTGCCTATAAAACGAGTCATTCCCGTGGCTGCGGAGGCCGATGGCTTTCCACGCCTATATGGTGTTGGCTTTTTCAGTGTGCTCCTTTGTGTAGGCATCATCGTGAACACCCGCCACGGCACGGCCGCTGGGGTCGTTGACGCCGCGGAACGAGGCGTCCCAGGCGAGGGCTTCGGCGGTGGAGCATGCCACGCTCGGCACGCTCGGCACGCTGCGAGCCGCACTGTCGGACGGGAAATATCCTTCAAAGATGGTGCGGTAGTAATATTCTTCCTTGTTCTGCGGCGGGTTGATGGGGAATCGTTCTGCCGCATGCGCCATCTGCTCGTCGGTGACGGCTGCTGCAGTCACTTCTTTGAGGGTGTCGATCCAGCTGTAGCCCACTCCGTCGGAAAATTGCTCTTTCTGTCGCCAAGCGACGCTCTCTGGGAGCATGTCGGCAAAGGCTTCGCGGACTATGCACTTCTCGATGGTTTTGCCTGGACACATCTTGGATTCCGGATTGAGCCGCATCGCAACGTCAAGAAATTCTTTGTCGAGAAACGGCACGCGTCCTTCAACGCCCCATGCCGACAGCGACTTGTTGGCGCGCAGACAGTCGTAGAGGTGCAGCTTCGACAGCTTGCGCACGGTCTCTTCATGAAATGCGCGTGCGTCGGGTGCTTTGTGGAAGTAAAGGTAGCCTCCAAACACTTCGTCGGCGCCTTCGCCGCTGAGCACCATCTTTATGCCCATGCTCTTGATTACGCGGGCGAGCAGATACATCGGCGTGGAGGCGCGAACGGTGGTGACATCGTAGGTCTCGATGAAATATATCGCATCGCGCACGGCGTCGAGACCCTCCTGGATAGTGTAGTTGATTTCGTGATGCACGGAGCCTATATAGTCTGCCACTTCACGGGCTTTTGCCAAATCGGGCGCACCTTTCAATCCTACGGCAAAAGAGTGGAGTTGAGGCCACCATGCCTCTTTCTTGTCGTCGGTCTCGATGCGGCGTGCGGCAAATTTTTTGGCAATGGCGGAAATTACCGAACTGTCGAGTCCTCCGGAAAGCAGCACACCGTAGGGCACGTCGCTCATCAGTTGCCGTCTGACGGCGTCTTCAAGTGCGTCGTGCAGGGTTTTTACATCGGCGGTGTTGTCTTTGACGGCGTCGTAGCTCATCCAGTCGCGTTTATACCAGCGGACCATCTTGCCTTCGCTGCCGCGGTAGTAATGCCCTGGCAAAAATGGCTCATACTCGTCGCAGAAGCCTTCAAGGGCTTTGAGCTCGCTGGCGCAGTACACGCGCCCTTCGTTGTCATGGCCAATGTAGAGCGGAATCACGCCTATGGGGTCGCGGGCAATGAGGAAATCATCGGTTTCCTCATCATACAGTGCGAAGGCGAAGATGCCGTTGAGGTCTTCGAGAAAGTCGATGCCTTTGTCGCGGTAGAGCGCAAGAATCACCTCGCAGTCAGACCCTGTGGCAAAGTCGTATTTGCCTTCGTAGCGCTGGCGGATGTCGCGGTGGTTGTAAATCTCGCCGTTGACTGCAAGAATCTGCTTGCGGTCGGGGGAGAACAATGGCTGGCCGCCGCTTTCGGGGTCGACGATTGAAAGACGTTCGTGGGCGAGAATGGCCGACTTGCCGCAATAGATACCGCTCCAGTCAGGACCGCGGTGGCGTATTTTTTTTGACATTGCCAATGCCTTGGGACGCAATGCCGAAACGTCGCTCTTGATGTTGAAGATTGCTGCTATACCACACATGATAGTATCGTTTTTTTAGACTTGTTTGGTTTTAAGATATTTGTTGATGTCGGCTGCCGCTTGGCGTCCGGCGGCAATGCACCGTACCACAAGACTTGCCCCTGTGGCTGCGTCGCCTGCCACAAACACGTTGTCGGGCAATTCGGGTTGCTGGGGCTTAAGAAATCCCATGGCGAGCAACACAAGGTCAGCGTCGATGACTTCCTTTTTGCCGGTGGGTTTCATCTGCGGGCGTCCGCCTTCGGGGTTTGGCGTCCATTCCACTTCCTCCACCTCCACTCCGGTGACATTGTTGTCCTTGCCGATGAATCTGGTCGACGACAGACACCACCTTCGCTCGCAGCCTTCCTCATGGCTCGAACTTGTGCGCAGCACTTGCGGCCACTGTGGCCATGGGGTGGCTGGGTTGTTGCCTACCGGAGGCTTCGGCATGATTTCAATCTGCGTCACAGCCACGGCGCCTTGACGGATGCTCGTGCCTATGCAGTCGCTGCCGGTGTCGCCTCCGCCGATTACCAGCACTCGCTTGCCTTTTGCCGTCACCCGCTCGTCGGCTGAGAATGTCTGTCCGGCAAGCACCCGGTTTTGTTGGCTCAGCAGGTCGAGCGCGAAATGCACACCGTTGAGGTCGCGTCCGGGAATGTTGAGGTCGCGCGCCTGGGGGGGGCCTGTGCAGACGGCATAGGCATTGAATCCCTTGGGAAGATTGAGGATGTCGATGTCGGCATTCACCTCAAAAGTTATGCCTTCTGCCTTCATCACATCGACGCGGCGGTCTATGATGGCTTTGTTGAGCTTGAAATTGGGAATGCCGAAGCGGAGCAGCCCTCCAACAGCCTCG
>UMDL01026256.1_pt1 | contig 11218 bp, 9 predicted proteins | sample 1964481 | NCBI WGS metagenome assembly UMDL01 (sample SAMEA4835993, study PRJEB28245) | human gut metagenome | biome: gut microbiome; material: fecal sample | place: Denmark | collected 2008 | reverse complement strand
GTGCTCTTCCGGTTTCAACGGTGTAATCTGCCATATCGCCGAGCTGTATGCACCAATCGTCAAAATCGTCTGTGCAACCGTCGCCCAAAACAGCGCGTGAAGCGCGGCAGGAGCAAATACCGGCAGAAATGTGACCCTCATATTTCTGAAGCCAGTATGAAATATGCTCAAGATCCACCGATTCGCTCTTGGCGTCTATGGCTTTTTCAACGGGAATAACGTGCATACCTATGCCGTCGCCTCCGGGAGGCACCATCTGAGTGATACCTGCAAGCGGAGTAAACGTCATTCTCTCAAAGAATGAGGCAACAGCCGGATTTTTGGCTATTCTGTTAACGGAAGAGTTGAAAAGCTCGGCCGAACCGGGTACGTAAAAGGGTACGCGGTAACGTCTGATTCTCGGACGGTCTTTAAGCTCGTGATTGTGGTCGTAATTATCGCCGTAGTCATATTCGAGAATGCCTATATACGACATCTCGTCAAGAAGCTTTTGCAGATCAATAGCCTCATACTCTTTGTTCATAGCGAGTAACTGCTCAAACGTGTAGTGCTTACGAAGCTTCATTTTGTTAGCAACGTCGCACATTTCGGGAGTAAGTACCTCGCGCAGACCCCAATATTCGGGATCGTCTGATGTCACTCCGCCTATCTTGTGTGCCACAACGTCGGTGATTTTTCTGCCGAGCTTCAAATAGCGCTTATCAGGGTTTTTGTCACCCTGATATTTGCTGATGATTTTTTTATTCTGATCGGGCATACTTTTATGTCTCCTATTTAAAGAATCTTCTTACTAAGTCGCGGCTGTACTCAACGGTTTCCTCCATATCGCCGAATGCCATAACTTCACCGGCATAGAAGGTGTTGTCCTTGCCCTGCATAGCCTCAACCTTTTCATACCAACCGTCGGCATAATCCTTGCTGCCTACGTGCGGGAAATAATACCAGTCGTCTATGCGCTCAATCTTGTCAACCTTAAGACCGCACAGTTCCATATCTTTAAGAGTTGTTTCCTTGGCTTTGTCAAAGGGAACATCCTCCATACCCTCGTGGTTACGAAGAGTAAAGGTAACAAGCGGCTGATCTGTTACGCCGTCGGACCAACGGTGATAGAATACCATAAGATGACCGCGGGTCTCGTTAGTCATATTTTCAAAGAAGTAATATGAAATTTCGGGAGCGTTGCCTTCTTCGGGGCGAACGGCCATTGTAAAGTATTCCTTATGTACGATTTTTGAGAAGAGATCCTTTTCTTCTTCACGCGGATCGCCGTAGCCGAGGAACAGCTCAAGCGGAGTGCAGATTATGAGCTTGTCAAATTCTTCGGTCTTACCGTTTACCGTTACAAATACCTTATCGTTTTCTCTCTTGATGTTTGTAACTTCCGAATTTAAGAGCGCCGGATGCTTAAGGTGATTGTTAACGCCCTCCCAAATGCTCTGTGTGCCGTCGTACCAAGTCCACAGTTTACCTGTCGAAAGGAATTGCTTAACAGTAAATGCGTCAAGATATTTTAAGACATAAGCGGCGGGGATTTCATCAAAATAACCATAGCCGAAAGAAGTGAACGGACCCTTCCAAACCGTGGTGGCGTCCTCGCAATGGTTGAGCTTTAAAAATTCTGAGAACGGCATTGAAAGGTCTTTAAGGTTGGGGTTAACGCCCTCAATATGAGCGAGTTTCATTTCGGGAGAGGGGCAGGGACCTTCATAGCGTCCCTCCGAAATTCCGCGGTGACCGTTTACATCATAGCCCTTGTATTTTGTCTCAAGAAGCTTTGACAGTTTTTTCATCTTGGATAGCTTCTTGAGCATAGCTATGGGCGACATTTTCTGAGGAGTGCCGTCAACTTTCATAAATTTGCGTCCCATAGGGGGGCCTCCGACGTGTGTTGTACCGCCGAATTCCTCGCACTCATGAACTGCAAAGTAAGTGTCGCAGCCCATTACCGCGCCCATCTCTATGGTGCGGTCCTCCCATTTGCCCTGGGCATTTTTAACCTTCATTTTCGGGGAAAATGCCTTACCTCCGACGCGATTGGATTTTTCATAGATTACATAGTTATCATACCCGTTTTTTTCAAGGTACATTGCCATGCTTGTGCCGGCAGGGCCTCCGCCGATTATACAGATGCGCTGATTCTTGTTTTCCATAAAAAGAATCTCCCTCTTTTAAAAATTCGGTACGGATTTTTTATCCACAACACCGTATCGGTTAAATCTTTAACAATTTAATTATAGTCTTGCTTTATTTCAACGTCAATAGAATTTTCGACCTTTTTGACGTTAAAATTTACATAATTTTGTCTTAAAATGATTGTTCAGTCGGCATAATATACAAAGAGTTAGAAAGTGTTTATAAACTGCCACCGATACGCAAAACGGAAATATTTGAATTTTATAATTTGTGTGTTATATTATAGCTATTCTTATTTTGAAAACAAAACTTAATGAGAAACGGGTGAATTTTATGAATATAATTCCGAAACCGCAAAAAATTACGTTTTCCGGCAAATATGTCCCGAAAGGCAGCGTAAACGAGAGTTTTGACGCCGATATGGGAAAAGAGGAATACTCACTTAAAATAAACCGTGACGGCGTTTTCTTAAAGGGCGGCAGTGAGCGCGCCTTACACTATGCCGATATTACGTATAAGCAAATTCTGCGAGAGGACGGGAATATGCTCCCCGAATGTGAAATAAGGGATAAGCCCGTATTTTCTTATCGCGGCTTTATGGTGGACGTCTGTCGTCATTTCTTTACCGTGGAGGAAATAAAAAAGATAATTGATGCGGCGGCAATGCTCAAATTCAATTATTTTCATTTCCATCTTTCCGACGATCAGGACTTCAGAGCCGAAATAAAAAAGCACCCGGAGCTTTCTTTGGTAGGCGGTAGCCGTGAGGGCTCACATTTCGGTAAAAAAGAAAACGACGACAGCGTTTACAGTCATTTTTATACTCGGGCACAGCTGAAAGAAATAGCCGAATACTGTAAAGAGCGATATATCGAGGTTATTCCCGAAATAGATATTCCCGGCCACGCAAGTGCCATACTTCAGGCGTATCCCGAGCTATCGTGCAATAAAGAGCAGGTTAAGGCAAAAACAAGCCAGGGTATATTCAAGGATTTGCTCTGCGCGGGAAATCCCGCGACATTAAAGCTGATTTATGACATTTTAGATGAGCTTTGCGATATTTTCCCCGGCAGGTACTTCCATCTCGGCGGCGATGAAGCCCCGAAGGATAAGTGGAAAAAGTGCCCCAAATGTCAGTCAAAAATACGCGAGCTCGGGCTTAAAAACGAAGAGGAGCTGCACTGCAGTCTTGTGAACAGAGCCGCAGAGTATCTCGAAAAAAAGGGCAGGCGTGTCATTTGCTGGAACGAAGCGGCAAACGGCGGTATTCTCGATAAAAACATAACGCTTGCATATTGGCTTGATAAAACGGGCGTCTCGGTAAAGCGCGCAAATGAGGGCTGCCCCGTAATTATCGAAAAGTTTAAGCCGTATTATGCCGATTATCCGTACGGTATGTATCCTCTTAAAGATGTATATATGTTTGACCCGAAGAGCATAAAGGGCTTAACGGAAACAGGAAAAAAATCAATAGTCGGAGTGGAGACGCCGATATGGACGGAGTACATCACGGATTTTGAACGGCTTTGCTATATGTGTTTTCCGAGGTGGTTTGCCGTCGCCGATACCGCGTGGAACGGCAGAGACGAAAAGAATTACCGCGAATTTCGTCTTGCGGCAAAGTCTTACTGCGACGCGCTTAGAAAAATGGGTGTTTCTTCCGCTCCCGAATGTGATTGGGATGAGAGTCCGCAAAAGCGGCTTCGTGAAACCCTGGCGTTTGCCGATAATCTTATGACAAAGAATATGCTGCGTCAGCTTTTAAATGTCGAAGAATAAACATAAACAAATATAAATAAGCAAATCCAAACCTAAACCTAAACCTAAACCCAAATCCCAACCCAACCCTAAACAGGTGAGAATAACCGAAAGCAGGTAAAAAACACAAATAAACAACCAAATACCGACAAGTAAAACAAACATTCGCCGAAGCAAAGGCAAAAAAACGCACCCCACTTTCGTGAGGTGCGTTTTTTGCGGCTTATTGCCGGTGGTACGGATGTTCATAACCAACCTAAAATATATATCAGAAATCCGGCTGATGGATCACATATTTCTCCGCACATTTGCCGTCACGATGCCTCTTCGATAGGATAATAGCACAAGATTTCAAGGAGGTCAAGAATTATGGAAAAGTACAAATTTGATGAAAACAACGGATTATGGTACGAGTTGCAGGGCGATTATTATTTGCCTTGCCTGAAAACTACCGGAGGAAGAACAGGTGCATATCGGGATATGGGGGCAGCGGCATTTACGGTATCTGAAAGAAAATAAGCGTGTTTTTCTTTCGGGCTTGCAAATTAGCGGTAAGCTAAACCGTTATCTTGCCGACATTGATAGGCAGGCGCAGGATATGTTCGAGCAGCTTGTCAAGCAAATGGCGGCAGCGGATGGCGTGACCGAACAGCTTAAAGCAGACAATCCAATGGAGTGGATTAACAAGATGAACAACATACGAAATCGGGGATCAGAAATTGTAAATACCAAGATAATTTTCAAACAAGCTGCAGCGGCAATAGATTTTACGAATATTCGATTCCACCTTACTATATTCAAAAGGTACGGGTGTAATATATGTAACGAAGATTCAAAAAGCAAGTAAAATAGATATAAGGGAACTAACAAGCCAGCCCCGGCAACGCAAAATGTTGCCGGGGCTGGTTGTGAAGCAGAAATTATAGCCATTTGTTAATAAGTTTCAACATATCTTGTGCTTGTCTCCTGTTAATGAGTTCACGTTCGTTTTCAAGATTGCCATCTGCATTTTCGCTGAACAGGGATGCTTTGCCAAGCCTAAGTAATGTTTCCGCTTTCAGAGATCTTAAAAAATCCCATGTTCCGCCGTGAGTACGGGCAGCGCAAACGCAAATTTCACAATCGGTAAAGTGCGAAAAATCTTCTCTGAGTTCAGGCTCTCCGTCTCCGCGCGTGGTAATGCCTAATTTCTGACCCTGATATTCCATAACGCACCAACGGTCTCTGAATCTGTTTGCCGGAACATGATTTGTCGCTAAAATTTCTGCTCCGCCTTGTTGTAGTAAATCAATGAGAATGTTTATTGTTTCGCTTTTACCACGATTGCCTATACTGAACAATACTAAAATTTTCATGTTTTTCTCCTCTCATAGTCAAAGTAATATTATCAGCTATTTTTTACCCAATCTACGGTATAAAAATCAACCGTTCCATTACCCTTTACATCATAAATCACACTTCCGTTATTTGTAGTTCTGTCATATATATACGTATAATTTATATCTTTAAAGGTATTTTGACTTAAGCACATTGCCATTTGCACAGTATCTGACATATTGAAGTTTAATATGTAGCCTGTTTCATACATATCATTAAATGAATTGTAATTTTTGTCATACGCAAAAGAAAAAGTTGTTGATTTCGCAGTAAATCCACCGCCCGGGCATGTTTTACCAGTGTCACGATAATAACTTTCTTTAACATTTAGAGTTACATTATCGGACATTTTCCAGCCTATATTATCTTCAAAGGCCACACTAGTTAGTCCTGCACCATAAAACGCATACTTTTCAATACAAGTCACATTTTCTGGAATAGTAATTTCTTTTAAAGAAGAACAACCATGGAATGCATAGCTACCTATTTTTTCAAGGCAAGTAGGAAATGTGATTTTTTGTAAAGTCGTTAACTCTTCAAAACCATTTGCAATAATTTGTGTTACCGCTTTGCCGTTATGTGTTTCTGGAATTTCAATTACAGCAACATCTTTTGCTTTTTCTCCCGCTTTAACGCCGTATGTACCATTGGGTAATTCAACATATATTAGAATTCCCTCGTTCGGGTCTTCGGTTCCGCCGGAAATTCCACTTAAATCATGCTCTTCAAATGTGCTGTCCGTATAATAAATAATCAGTTTACTGCCGGATATTTCCGTTCGGAGTATTCCTCGTCCAGCCGCGCCAGTATCACCCTTATCTCCCTTATCGCCTTTGTCACCTTTTTCACCTTTAAGAGTAGCAAGCCATGCGGTAAGATCGCCGCTAAAGCCGTTCTCAACCGCAAGCTCATAAGCGGATTTTCCGTCAGCACCGCGTAATGAAAGCAACCAATCCTGCTGAGTTCCGACAAAACCGGAATCAAGAGCAATTTCATATGCCGATTTACCGTCGGCTCCGTTGTCGCCTTTGGCACCGGGATTACCTACAAGAGAGGCAAGCCATTGATCGATTGTTCCGGTGTAGCCCTGTTCCTTTGCTAATTCATAAGCACTTTTTCCGTTATCGCCTTTTTCACCGCTATTACCGTCTTTGCCGTGAAGTGAGGTAAGCCATGTTGCCAAATCTCCGTCGAAGCCGTTTTCTACGGCAAGCTCGTAAGCAGATTTTCCGTTACTGCCGTCTTGACCCGATTCACCTTTTTCGCCTTGTATACCTTGTTCACCTTTAGCACCTGACTGACCCACAAGTGAAGCGAGCCACTCGGATTCCGTGCCCGTAAAACCATTGTCCTTTGCAATTTCGTAAGCTGATTTGCCGTCGGCTCCGTTATCACCTTTGGTGCCGTTTTGACCTGCAATACCTTTTAAAGTAGCAAGCCATTCTGCCTCTGTGCCCACAAAACCGTTATCCTTTGCAATTTCATATGCAGATTTTCCTGCGGCACCTGTATTACCCTTTTCACCTTGTATACCTTGCTCGCCTTTCTCACCGGTATCGCCCTTTTTACCTATAAGGGAATTAAGCCACTCATCAAGAGAACTGGTATATCCGTTTTGCTTGGCAAGATCGTATGCGGAAGCACCTGTGTCGCCTTTATCGCCCTTTTCGCCCTGTATGCCTTGCTCACCTCTTTCACCTTGAGCGCCGTTAGCACCCACAAGTGACGCAAGCCATTCAGTTAATGTTCCGCTGTATCCGTTATCTTTTGCCAGCTCGTAAGCCGATTTTCCGTTTTCGCCGTTTTGACCGTCGGCGCCTTTTTCACCTTTATCACCGGTATCACCTTTAGCACCTTGCTCGCCTTTTTGTCCTACAAGAGAAGCAAGCCACGACTGCAAGTCGCCATGGTAGCCTGCCATAAGGGCAAGCTCATAGGCAGAGGCACCCGTGTCACCTTTATCGCCCTTTTCACCGTTGTCGCCTTTGTCACCCTTAGCTCCTGCCTCGCCTGCAAGCGAAGCCAACCACTGCGATTCTGTGCCGGTATAACCGTTATCCTTTGCTAATTCATACGCGCTTTTACCTATAAGTGAAGCAAGCCACTCCTGTTCGGTTCCGCTGAAACCGGCGGCTTTTGCAACCTCAAAAGCATTTTCGCCGTCGTTGCCTTTTGCTCCGGTTTCACCCTTATCACCCTTGTCACCTTTTTCGCCGGTATCTCCTTTAATACCTTTATCACCCTTTTGACCTATCAGCGATGCAAGCCACTCGGATTCTGTTCCTGTAAAACCGTTTGAAACTGCTATATCATAAGCAGACTTTCCGTTATCTCCTTTTGCTCCCTTATCACCTTTGTCACCCTTAGCGCCCACAAGCGTTTGCAACCATTCGGTAAGTGTGCCTGTGTAACCGTTATCTACGGCAAGCTCATAGGCATTTTTGCCGTCGTTGCCTTTGATACCTGCTTCACCCTTTTCGCCCTTTGCTCCCGCTTGCCCTATAAGCGAAGCAAGCCAGTCGGATTCTGAGCCCGAATAGCCGTTGTCTTTTGCAATTTCGTATGCCGATTTACCGTCAGCACCGGGATCACCCTTGTCTCCCTTTGCGCCCTTGTCTCCTTTGGCACCTGCTTGACCGTTATCGCCTTTATCACCTTTGAGCCCTTGTTCACCCTTAGCACCTACAAGTGATAAAAGCCATTCATTTTCCGTTCCGTTAAAGCCGTTTGAAACCGCAAGCTCGTAAGCAGACTTACCGTCGTTACCGTTTTGACCTGCTATGCCTATAAGAGAAGTAAGCCATTCGGCTTCGGTACCTGAATAGCCATTCTTTTTTGCAAGCTCATATGCACTGAGCCCATCTTTTCCTGTAACAGAGTCAAGCCAATCGGCAAGAGAACCTGTAAATCCGTTATCCTTTGCCAATTCGTATGCACTTTTTCCGTTTGTGCCGTTTTCACCGTTTTGACCTTTAGTGCCGTCGGCACCGACTTTTCCCACAAGTGAGGTAAGCCACTCGGACTCTGTGCCTTTATAGCCGTTATCCACGGCAAGTTCATAAGCGGATTTACCGTTACTGCCGTTTACGCCGGCAGGACCTTTTAATCCTATCAATGAGCCGAGCCATTCTTCTTGTGTTCCTTTATATCCGTTTTCAACCGCTAATTCATACGCACTTTTTCCGTTTCGTCCGGCAGCACCGGTTTCGCCTACAAGCGACATAAGCCAAGTTTCCAGATCACCATTGTATCCGTTTTGAACGGCAAGATCATAAGCCGTTACAGCAGACTTCGACGATGTCGGAACGCCGCCGCGATTATGTACCCACACTGCACTACCGATTGATATGCCGATTGCGATAACAATCGCAACAACTGCCATAAGTGCTTTTTTTAAAAAAGTTTTTTTATTCATTTATTTACCCTCCGTTTTGTCGTTATACTCTGCTTTAAAACTGAAAGCGACATAATCTGAATTATGTTGTAAATGTGGCTTTAAAAATAGTCAAACATTAGCTGAACCACTTGAAAAGAGTATAAGAAAGCAAGCCTTCTCAAAACTGTAAAATGATACAGATGTAAAAGGCTTTTTCATAATGCTTAAATTTTGACAATCGTGAGTTTTCACACTTTTCTCAGTTAAAGTACTTTACAAATCACTGCTATTTTGCTAAAATACATTATGTAAAATTGTGTTTGTTATATCTGCAAATAAGATTTCTTACAACATAATTCAGATTATGTTTCAGCCGCCGATTTCGGTGGCTTTTTTCATAGTATCAGCCGCATATTTTCCATTCTTTTGCGGTGTTCGGTGCCGGTGGAGATGATATAGATCCGAGTCGTGTTTATACTGCTGTGACCGAGAATGTCAGCAAGTTTTGCGATGTCCTTCTCAATCCCGTAAAACACACGAGCGAACAGGTGGCGCAGGTTATGCGGAAATACTTTTTTCGGGTTAACATTTGCTTCCTCGCATAAGTCTTTCATTTCCCGCCAGATGTTTGTGCGGCTTATCGGCTTGCCCGTGCGAGTTACAAAAATCATACCGCTTTTTATATTTTGCTCTGCTGCGTAGCGGAGCAATTTTTGTTTCAGCTCTTTTACGATAAATACCGCCCGTGTTTTTGCTTTGCAGTTTACAATCGCCTCACCGTTCTTTACCGCCTCGACAGTAATAAACTGCAGTTCGCTGACACGAATACCCGTTCCGCATATAGTCTGTAAAATAAGATTAAGCCTTTCATTGTGCTTACGCTCCGCCGTTTTGCAAAGCCGTGCGTATTCTGCTTTTGTCAACTCTTTTTCTTCTGGGCAGAATACCTGTTGTTGCAGTTTTAAGGATTTCACCCTTAAATCGTGCCAACCTAAAAATGAAAATAAACTGTTGATGCTTGCAAGCATTGAATTAACGCTCCGCACCGCGTAATTATTTCTCAAATATTTTTTATACGCTATCACTTTTTCTTTTGTTATTGCTGCGTTTTCGGTATACGCCGAAAACGCTTTCACATCGCGGATGTATTTTTCAATTGTTGACGTGCTTTTCTCTTGCAACTCTAAATTTTTTCTGAAATCTTCAATAATATCTGCTGTTAAAATTCGTTCTTCCATTTTTTACCTCCGAATATTTTCTGATATTTTACCCGAAAAGTATATAACGGATATACGGTAAGGCACTTCATTAGGCACTTACAAAACCGGACTCGGCATAACAAAAAGAGCAGACAACCGTCTGCTCGGTACATAAAATTCAGATGAAAAACAAAAATCGAGTATTCATAAAGTTAAATTCCTTATGAATACTCGATTTGGTGCCGATGACCGGACTTGAACCGGTACGGTATTGCTACCGAGGGATTTTAAGTCCCTTGCGTCTGCCGATTTCGCCACATCGGCGCATTTCATGCTTTGATATTATATTAAATTAAAGCCTCATTGTCAATAATTTACTAAAATTTTTTCAAATGCAAACAGGTATTACGCACATATTTTGCGCCGTGTTTTATTGACGGCGCAATATTTATGTAGTAAAATATCAATAAGTTGCAAGATAAACCGCAAAATCGACGCTTTTTGCCGGTTCGTCTTTGCAACTTGGGCTTATACAGTTTAATATTTGATAAAAAATACGGTTTCGCGGTTCTTGCCGCGAATTAAAAGGGAATCCGGTTAAAATCCGGAACAACCGCCATTACTGTGTTTGACGTAAGAGAGTCCGATCCATTGGAGCTTTCCGAGAAGGCGACTCTTCCCGTGATGTATGGGATCATAAGTCAGGAGACCTGCCGTATTTTTATGGTTAAACACAACTTTGGTGAGAAGAGTGCAGCCGATTTATCAGCTTTTGATTTGTGCTGTCGGTGCACTCTTTGCCCGATTGCACAAGATTTTTTCGTTGGTTAATTTGTTGCACTCTCCCTGCTTTTCGGCAGGGAGAGATTTTTTGTGTTCGGAGGATTTTATGTTTGGCGACGACAAAGAAAAATGGGCAGTAAATGAGCTTGTGCGTAAATCCGAGGAGCTGAAAAGGCTTCCGCAAAAAGACGATTTCGATGACGCCACACGCTCGCGAATTAAGGCATTTTTAGGCCCTTGGCCGCGCGCTCTCGAAAAAGCCGGTCTTAAAACTCCCGGCGGGAAGCGCAAAAAGTAAAGAGTTTTGAAAGGAGTAAGGTATGTTAAAACCTAAAAAGACAGTAAAGAAATGTCTGTCATGGCTTCTTGCTCTTGTGATGATATTGTCTGTGATACCCGTTGCGGTACTTGCCGCACCGGCTGATCTTTCAATATCGTCGGCAAAGGAGCTGCTCGCGTTCTCCGAAAAGGTGAACGGCGGTGAAGACTTTTCGGGAAAAACAGTAGAGCTTACAGCCGATATCGACCTCGGCGGAGAAGACTCCGAATGGACGCCTATAGGCTCCTCGTCATCGGCTTTTGCCGGAACATT